>JABAOH010098602.1_pt2 | contig 64896 bp, 62 predicted proteins | sample 7062181 | NCBI WGS metagenome assembly JABAOH01 (sample SAMN14538630, study PRJNA623070) | marine sediment metagenome | biome: marine biome [ENVO:00000428]; feature: marine pelagic biome [ENVO:01000023]; material: deep marine sediment [ENVO:00002113]; isolation source: pool of 5 deep marine... | reverse complement strand
CACGACAGTAATCTGGTCACCGTTATTGATGGAGGAGCGGTTGAACCCCTGTCGACTGAGAACCGTCGTGCCGGGCCCCTCGATCTTCCACAGTTCCTTTTCCCCGCTGTCATTCGTCACTTCCATGTTGATCGCCATGTGCGGATTACGCCAGACGAAACGAGTGACCTCGCCGCTGACGGTCACCGTCTGTTCCTTGTCGAAGGCGACCGCGGAATGGTGCGCGTGGGCAGCGCCGGCGGACGCAAGCAACAGCGCGGTCGCCAGGGAGAAAAATTTCACGATCGTACGAATCACGGCAGGCCCTCCATATGCGCCTATTCTACCGCGCAGGCCAAAGGGCCGGCGGCGGCGCGCCGGCTGTATATCGCTATGTGAAACGAACCGCCGGGCTAGCCTACGATGTACTTCCAGGGACTCGTCTCGCTGCCGCGCTCGATCGTGACGTCGATGACGGCCGGCCGGTTATTGTCGATCGCCTTCTCGAGCACCGGTCTGAGCGTCGCCGGCGAGTCGACGCGCCAGGCGTCGGCGCCGAACGATTCGGCGAGCTTGACCATGTCCGGATTCTCGAGCTCCGCGCCGATGACGTGTCCGTCATACAGGCGTTGCTGGTCGCGGCGGACGTTGGCGTAGGAGTTGTTGTTGAAGATGACCGTGACGACGCCGATGTCCTGCTGCACGGCACTGGCCAGCTCCGGCATGCCGAACAGGAAGCCGCCATCGCCGATGATCGACAGGACGGCGCGATCGGGCCTGCCGACCTTGACGCCGAGCGCGGTCGGGAAGCCGTAGCCGAGCGTCCCCTGGTAACCGGTGGTGACGTAGGTGCGCGGTTCGTAGATCGGAAAGCCGAAGTTGGAGGCGAAGCCGACCTGGCAGAGCTCCTCGACGAAGAACCCGTCGCGCGGCAGCACGTCGCGCATCATGTCGAGATAATCCATCTGCGGCTGGATTTCACGGATGTTCTTGCCGGCCGTCGCTTTCGCTGCCGCAATCCGCTCGAGATCGCCCGGGTGATGACCCTGCCTGCCGATTTCCTCGAGCAAGGCGCGGGTACCGTCCACGGCATCGGCCACGACGCCGACATCGGGCCTGAAGCGGGTCATCTCGTCAGGATCGATGTCGATGCGGATCACTTTCGCGCCGCCCTCGGGCGGCCTGTCGACGTAATGCTCCCAGGATCCCCAGCGCATGTACTGGAGTTCCAGCCGCGAGCCGATGCCGATCAGCAGATCGGTATCTTCCCAGAGCAGCCGGCCGGCCGCTGACGACGTGCTGCACGCATGGTCTTCCGCCACGACGCCGCGCCCNNAGCCGGCCGGCCGCTGACGACGTGCTGCACGCATGGTCTTCCGCCACGACGCCGCGCCCGCCGCGGAACGAGGTCACGGCCGCGCCCAGCATCTCCGCGAGCTCGCGCACTTCCGCGCTCGCCTCCCGTGCGCCGCCGCCAGCCATGATCAGGATCTTCTTCGCCCCGGCCACCAGCTTCGCGGCATCCTTGACGGCGTCGAGGTCGACTTCCGGCTTGTCGGCGCCGTCGACGCCGGGACCGATCTCGACGTCGTAGGTTTTCGCCATCGTGTCCCAGCACATATCGACGGACGCCGGACCGGGTCGGCCCGAGATGGCCTGGCGGAAGGCCTCGTTGACCTGCGCCGACGTGTTGGTCGGATCGGAGATGTGATCGACGTGCTTGATGATCGATCGCAGGTAGCCGTCCTGGTTGCGCAGCTCGTGCAGGTGGCCCCGGCCCTTGCCGAGAAACTCCGACATCACCTGCCCGGTCAGGCAGACGACAGGCACGTTGACGCCATCCGCCGTACACAGCGCCGCGCCGGCATTCAGCAGGCCGGGACCGGGCACGACGGAGAAGACGCCGGGCCTGCCGGTCGCCTGGGCATAGCCGAGCGCCATGTAGCCTGCGCCCTGCTCATGGCGGCTGATCACCTCACGGATGCCCGGGTCGGTGTAAATGGCATCGAACAGCGGGTAGATCTGCGCGCCCGGCAGTCCGAATATGGTGTCAGTACCGTTGGCGGCGGCGGCGCGGACCATGGCCTCGCCGCCCGTCATTTTTTCAGTCACATCTATCCCAGTCTCGACCAGAGGAATGCGATCGCGAACGCGGTCAGTGACACGATACCAGCCCAGCTCCAGAAAACCATGCCTTTCCCGGGTCTGAATTCCTCCGGAATCTCGTCCGAGGTGATCGCGCGGTAGTTGTAGTAGGCGATTGCGGGGCTCGCGACGAAGCCCATGCTCGTTGCAAAAAAGATGAATGCGGTGAAGTTGCCCATCAGGAACAGCAGCATGATCGTGACACCGACGACCTGGATCAGCTGGAAAAGGCCGTAATGCGACCGGCTGTCGTCGGGCCGGCCGCGCATGATGCAGAACAGGCGATCCGTCACCCGCGGCAGCGCGTCCATCAGCGCCACCTGCGTCGACCAGATCACGGCGATGCCGGCCGCGGCGATGACCGGGTAGACCCAGTTACCGATGACCGCAGTGAAGATCCCGAACAGTTCCGTGGCGAATCCGCCCGCCGACGTCGGCACCTCGCGACCGGTCTCGAACAGCACGGCCGTGCCCATGATGACGAAGCAGAGCGCCAGGACCAGCGACAGCCCATAGCCAAGGCGAAAATCGAACATGGCGCCTGCCCGGTCAAAGGCGTCACCGGCAAGCTTGCGCTTCTCGCAGATCCACTTCGAAAACAGGATGGCGCCATTGCTCGGCATCGGCATCCAGCCCGCCATCGCGATGACGAACAGCGCCAGCGAGCGATCGGGCGTCAGTTCGGCCAGCAGGCCGCGATCGTCGCTGCCGAGCAGCGGCAGGGCGAGGATCATCGCCAGCACCGCGAGCACCGAGAAAAGCAGTACCAGCACCTTGATGATGCGCTCGGCTTTCGCATACTGGCCGTTCATCAGGATCAACGCGGACAAAACCATGAGCCCCACCGCGACCTGCGGCCCGGTGAACGGCAACTTGAAGACGCTGATGACGAGGCCCGCGGTAACCAGCGCGACCGCGCCGGTCGCGATGAACATGTCGACGAAAAAACCGATCGCCAGCCACGCCATCGCGAGGCGACTGATCCGCGAATAGCCGAGCACCAGGCTGCGGCCCGTCGCACTTGCGTAATCCACCGCAAAATGGAATGCCGGGTACTTGAGCAGGACGATCAGGACGATGAGACCGACCAGCGAAAAGCCGTAGTTGCCGCCGGCCTGGGTGGAGTAGACGAGGTGCGACACGCCGACCGCAGTCGCCGCCAGCATCAGCCCCGGACCGACTCGGGACAGGAAGTTGCTCATCAGGGATCCCCGCAGATTCTTGTTATTGCGCCGATGTTAACGGACCGGCGGCCATAACGGTAATGGGCGGCTCAAGGCCGGCCTGCTTCCCCGCCTTCGAATCGACGCCGCCGTTGGTCCAGCCACCAGGCGGGTTCGAGCGCCAGCAAGACGGTCGCGGCAACGACCGCCAGTGCCGCGCAGACGGCGAACGGCACCAGGTAGGAGCCGAAAGCGGCATGCATGCGGGCAATGACAGGCGGGCCGAGCGCGAACCCGAGGTTCACGGCTGCGGTGAAGAAGCCGATCAGCATGCCGATGTTCGCGAGGCCGAACGTGTGTTTTGCGAGAACCAGCGTGTCCAGCAGCACGGCCGCATGGCCGACAGCCCGCAAGACGACGAACATCGCGAGCAGCCAGGGGTTCAGCACCCCGAGGGCGAACAGGCAGGAGAGCCCGAGTAGCAGGTAGCTGATCGACACGCCCTTGATCGACAAGCCGTCGAACAATCCGCCCACGAGGGGCCGGGCAATGATCGCGATCAGGCCGATACCGCTGACGATCGCGGCGACCTCGTTCGGCCGGATGCCGAGATCCACTCGCAGCAGCAACACCTGGTGCTGGATCAGCGACTGGTCGACAAATCCCGCAGCGAAGACCGCGAAGAAAATAATCCAGATGCGGCGATCGCCGGCCATGGTCCGCAGGATTGCCCGGTCCATGGCTGGCGGACGCGCAGCGCCCGCAGCGGGACGGTCTGCAAACGACTTGTCCGACAGGAAGAAGATCATCAGCGGCAGGGCCACGAGCCAGACGCCGGCGCTCAGCAGGGCGACGCCGGCGCGCCAGCCCCAGGACTCGATCAACAAGTTCGCAATCACGGGCACCGCGACCGAACCGATGCTCGTGCCCAGCATGGCGAGGCCCATTGCCGTGCCCTGCGACACATGGAATGTCCGCGATACGAGCACCTTGATCGATACCATCGTCCCCGCGCCCGAGAAGCCGAGCAGTACGCCGGCCAGGTAATAGGCGGACAGGCCGGGTGTCCACAGAAAACTGAGCAGCGCGAGGCCGCCCAGCGCGGAGACCGTTATCAGCACCCGGCGCACGCCGATGACGTCGATAAAGCGGCCGACGACAATCGAGACCACCGATCCTGTCAGGTATTTCCATGACGCGAGCAGTACGGCTTGCTCGCGAGACCAGCCGAATTCCCGGATCACTTCGGGGTAGAGGAACGGCAATACGAATGCGGGCGCGCTGAACGCGAACAGGAGGCAGAAGAAGGCGACGGTCAGGATCCGCCAGTTGTCGTTGAACTCGCTTCCGAAACTGTTGTCGAGGACAGCCATCGATCGACTGGCACCCGCCCGGGATCAGTACCGGAACGTGTAGCGGATCTTGGCGGCCGCCAGCGATTCGGTGCTCTGGAAGCGGTTGTCGGCCGTCACGTCGCGGGTCATGTTGTGATTGATCACGAACCAGATGTCCTGACCGGCAGACAGGTTGTAGCGGAAGCGACTGTTGATGCCGACGTCCTCGGAGATGTTGTCGTATTGCGCGAGCGTGACGAGCGACAGCTTGGCATTGAACGAGATCTCGTTCTCGAAGGTGATCTGCCGCGTCGTGGCCTCCTGGTTTCCCGGGAACTCGAACTTGCTGTAGCTGTACTCCATCTTGAACGCGAGATGCTCGTTCGGGCGCCACTCCAGTTCAGGGCGGATGTCGAGGCGATCGCCGTTGAAGTAGCCGCCGTCATCGACACGCAGCTGGACGCGGAACTTGCGGAAGCTCGCCGTCCGGATGAATCCGCCCCAGCGCTCGAAGGAGTATTCGCCGGGTGGGATGACGATGCCGATGCTGTCGAGCGGCTGCTCGCCCGGCAGGAGTCCTTCCTTCTGTAGCTTGAAATCCAGGCGCCCGAAGTCGCCCTCGTTCGAGCGGACGGACAGGTAGTCGAAGGAGATCTCCTGCGATTGAATGTCGCCGGTGTCGAGGTATTCCCAGTGCGCGACCTCGAGGCCGTGACTGATCTCGCGGAGCCAGACGTCGCCTTCCCGGGTACGCAGAAAGCCGAGCTCGCCGCCGTAAAGCCGCACACCCGTGCGATTGGCAAAACCGAGCGCCGGATCGAAGTTCTCCTCCACCTCGTGGATCTGGAAGCCGCCCTCGAGGCCGACCCGCGAGGGGAAGCCGATCGTCGCGTTCCAGGCCATGTCATTGCCCTCGACGCCTTCGTTATCCGACTTCTGCAGCCAGAAGCGACCCTCGGCAGAACGGTTCGTGCCGATGCGCGTATTACGGTACAGGAAATCGGCGCCATACAGCGCGCTGTCGACGTCCGATCCGGGATCGCCGTGCGTGAAAATGGCGCCGACGGAGGATTCCTCCAGTACGCCGGTCGATACCCGGGTAACGAACAGGTCGGATTCGTCGACGGTATCGCCGGCGCTCGTCACATAGGCGTCCTGGCGTATGTACAGGGTGCCGAAATCAAGATCACCCAGGCGACCACTGACCTTGCCGCCGGCAATGATATCGACGGGCTGGCGATCGCTGGTCAGACCGATGCGCCGCGAAAAAAACGCCAGGCCATTGTTGCCCGAGCGCATGCCGACGACCCGGTTGCCGAAGCCGCCGCCCGTCGGCACGCCGCCGAACTGGAAGATGTCGAAGTCGGTCAGGAAGAAGGCGCGCTTCTCGGGGAAAAACAGGCTGAAACGCTGCAGGTCGAGCTGCCGGCCGTCGACCTCGGTCGCGGCAAAATCGGTGTTGATCGTCAGCAGGCCGTTGATGGATGGCGTCAGCTTGTAACTGATGTCCAGCGACGGATTGAACTCGCTGTCGGTCGTGCTGGCAATGCGGTCCTGCTGGTAGGTCGAACTGGCCGACGGGATGATATCGAGCCCGAGGCCCTGGCTGAGACCGGACAATCCATATACCTCGCCAGAGACCGTCGGGTTCGTCTCGCCGTTTCGCGATTCCCAGCCCATGCGTTCCGCCTTGCGTGCGATCCTGCGCCAGACGTTGATGCCCCAGGTATCGTTCTCGGGATCGAAGGTCACGGTGTTGAAGGGAATCGCCATCTCCATCGTCCAGCCGTCGTCGACGATCTGCGCGCCGCCCCGCCAGATGCCGTCCCATTCATCTGACGCACGGGTGGGCGTTGCATAGATCGCCTCTTCGCGAACGCCGTTCGGATTCAGCGTGAACGAGTAGCCACTGCGCTTGTTGTTGAACGGATCGATGATGAGCGCCATGCGATCGTCGGGGAACAGGTTGCCGCCCTGCCGCAGCACGCTTGCAGAGATCTGGTTCGGCTCGCTGTCGTAGGCGTAGCCGGCCACGTAGAGCGCCCTGTCGTCATAAGCGAAATACCAGACTGTGCGCTCCGAAGGCGTCGTGAACTCGACGGGTTCGATTTCGTGCATGTCGCTGATGCGCGCCGCGCCCTGCCATTCGGAGGGCTCGATCCGACCGTCGATCTCCGGCGCCCGGTCGATGCGATTGATGCGGAACCGCTTTTCGTCCATCGCAGTCTCCTGGCCGGAAACGGCCACGGGCACGGCCAGCATGCTGATGCTGGCCACAAGGACAGGGATGGACGAAGCTTTCGACATGGGGTCGCTGAGTTCCGTTCTCGGGTCTGTAATATCATGGGTACAGGCAATGCAGGCAGCCGACCGTGTCACGGATATCGCAACTCCGGCCTCGCCGACGCTGCACATTGCACCGCAACATGGTACTTGTAACGCAGACCGAATTCTGTCAAGGATTGTTACGAAATGACCGAGCCCGAGAGTGCCCCCGCAACTGGCGGACCGTCCCGAAAAACCTTGTTGAAAGGCACCGCCTGGACCTTTGTCGGAGCGGCCATCGTCACGGTCCTGTTCATCCTGCCCGCGGAGTACGGAATCGACCCGACGGGACTGGGCGCGAAGATCGGGCTGACGCGATTCTCCGGCGCCGAGGCGCCCGATGTCGATTCGGCGCCGCGGATCGTCGAGGGGCGTTTTCCGGAGTTCCATCCGGACGATCCCTTCGACTATTACGAACCGGAAACGCTGGGCGAACCGTTCTCGCGGTCGCACGACGCAGAGTTCCGCAGCGCATCGATGGTGATCGATCTCGAAGCATTCGAGCAGGTCGAAGTCAAAGCCGTGATGAACCAGGGCGACGGACTGGTCTATTCGTGGAGGCTCCTCGAGGGCCAGACGGTGTACGCGGACTTCCATGCGGACCCGATCGAGAGCGAGAACTTTCCCGAGGAATACTGGATTCGCTATCTCGAAACCGAAGAGGCGGCGGCATCAGGCTCGCTGATCGCGCCCTTTTACGGCAATCACGGCTGGTACTGGCTCAATATCGAGGAGAACCCGGTACGGATCGAGCTCGAGGTTCGCGGTTACTGGGAGTCGCTCGAGGAGATCATGCGCTCGTTCCAGTAGTCGCTCAGGCCGCGAAGAAGTACCCGGCCACCTGGTAGTCGGCCAGCAGGAAGCCGGCGAACATCAATGCAACGTTGAACGCCGTCGAGTGACGAACGAATCCGCCGCTGGCGCGCCATGTATTGATCATGACCAGCAGGATCGCCAGCGCCATGAGCTGGCCGATCTCGACACCGACGTTGAAGCTGATGATGTTGGCGACGAGTCCTTCCTGTGACAGCGTCAGCGCCTGCAACTTCGTGGCGAGTCCGAAACCGTGGGCCAGACCGAAGCAGAAAACCGCAGCTTTGGGATTCGGTCGCTTGCCGAACAGCTTCTCGAAACCGCCGAGATTCTCGAACGCCTTGTATACGACCGACAGCCCGATCAGCGCATCGACGAGATAGACATTGACATTGATTCCGCCGAGCACCCCGGCCAGCAAGGTCACGCTGTGACCGACGGCGAACAGCGTGACGTAGATCGCGATATCGCGGGTCCGGTAGAGAAAGAAGATGACGCCGGCCAGGAACAGCAGATGGTCGTAACCGGTGACCATGTGCTTGGCGCCGAGATAGATGAATGCGATCAGGGCCCTGCCGGGATTCTGTTCGATAAACAGCGCATCCCGGTCCGCCACGCCGTGCGCCAGCGCGGCGCCGGCGACGAGCCAGGCGACGCCGCCAAGCAGTATGACGGCGATCTTGCGGATGCCAGCCTGCGGGCGGTGGAATGTATTCATTGCTTGCTCCGAATCTTCACTCGATTCTACCGCTCCCGACTCCGGTTAAGGGCACCGGTATCGCTCGCTGTAACAATTTGTCGAATTGCCTCCGACCCTGTGATGAAATCTCCCGGACCAGTAAGCTGACCGGCAGGCCGATGCGGCAAGACATTCGACAACAAAGCGCTGTTTCCCCGCTCGTAGACACTTCCGCAAGCTACGGCTGGCTGTCGATTGCCGTTCACTGGCTTACCGCGATCGCGATCATCTCGCTCTGGTTGCTCGGGCAGAGCATCGAGTCGGCGGGTTCCGCCGAGGTCGATGCGCGGCGGGCGCTGCATGTCTCCGTTGCCGCCTCCGCCTGGCTTGTCATCCTGTTCCGGATCGGCTGGCGCTTCACCGCGGGCCACCCGAAAGTTCGCGGCCTGACGCAACGCATCCACATCACTGCCAAATGGACGCATTACCTGATGCTGCTCCTGTTGTTGCTGATGCTGCTGTCCGGGCCGCTGATGGTCTGGGGCGGCGGCCAGGCGGTCGTGATCTTCGACAGCATCGCGATCCCGGGCCCGGTCGGGGAATCGGCGCAGCTGCGCGATCTCGCGCATGCCATTCATTCCTTGTCGGCCCGCGCCCTGTTGGTGCTGGTCCTGATCCACATCGGCGCTGCATTTAAGCACCTGATGTTTCATTCCGACGATACAATCGTTCGCATGCTGTGGCCGGGACCGGCGGAGGAGCGTCAATGAGCACGTCGATGATCTGTGCCTCGCACAGTCCACTCCTTTATTGCTTTGCGAAACCGCCTCGGGACTGGGAAGCATTGCAGGCGGCCTACGCCGAGCGCGGAAAAGCGGCGCGAGCCTTTGATGCGGACCTCGTTGTCGCCTTCGGCGCCGATCACTTCAACGGGTTTTTCCTGAAGCTGATGCCCGCGTTCTGCATCGGCACGCAGGCAGGCGCCATCGACGATATCGGCGGCTTCGCGGGCAAGCTCGATGTTCCGTCTGCGCTGGCTACCGAGCTCATCGAATTCCTGCGGCACAATGACGTCGATCCCGCGGTTTCCTCCGACATGACCGTCGACCATGCCTTTTCGCAAACGATCCACAATATGCTTGGCGGGCTGGACAAGAAGCCGGTCATCCCGGTGTTCATCAACGCCATTGCCGAACCGTTCGTGCCGTTCAGGCGCACCCGGTTGCTGGGCGAAGCGATCGGCCGGTTCGCCCAGGCGAGCGGTCAACGCGTGTTGTTCCTCGCGTCCGGCGGCATGTCGCACAATCCGCGTCGCTACTACCCCGAACTCGGCCAGGGCACGCCCGAGATCACGGCATGGCAACAATCCGGTGGTGACGATCCGGCGTCCCTGAGTCACCAGCAGTACCTAGACCTGCTCGAGGAGATGCATCACGAAGGCGCGGAGATGATCGTCCGCGGTGAAAGGACCGCAGCGGACATGAAACTCAACCAGGAGGCCGACGAGCGATTCCTGGAGACCTTCTGCGGCGACGACCTCGCAAAATTCGACGCCTGGAATCCGCACGAACTGGTCGCCGAGGCCGGTATCGGCTCGATGGAACTGCATACCTGGATTGCCGCGGCCGCCGCACACCAGGCAGCCGGCGGCGGACGGCCGGTCCGCGATTTCTATTCGGTCGCCCCGGAGCTCGGCATCGCCTGCGGGATCGTGCACGCAGACTGAATCAGTCCGGGCTCGAAACGTGCGGATCGGGCTTCCTGATACCGACGTACATCACCAGCAGGAAGCAGACGCCGGCAAAGGCCAGTGCGGTGTAAGAGGAACCGATGCTCCCGGCCAGCGCGCCGGCGACGATGCTGCCGAGCGCCGGCCCGCCCATGATGACCAGTGTCCACAGACTCATGACCCTTCCCCGCAGCCGGTTCTCGACCTGCAGCTGCACCTCGGCCTGCGAGCCGATCGCGACCAGGCTGCCGCAAAGGCCGAGCAATGTCACCGCGACGACACCGGTGACGAGAGTATCCGCGTAGGCGAAGACGACCATCGAAATCCCGGCGCCGATGGCGCCGACCACGACCAGCCCGTGCAGTCGTGCCTGCGATGCGTTGCTTGAATAAATCAGGGTCGCGACAAGGGAACCGATCCCGGCCGCGGCCATGAGCACTGCGAGCACGCTGCTGCCGCCCGAAAAAATCAGCGCTGCAAACGCCGGCATCAGTTCGAGGATGCCGCGACCGAAGAAGTTGGCGACGCCCGCGAGCAGCAGCACCTGCCGGATCGGCGCGTGGTCGCGCGTGTAACGCAAGCCTTCGAGCAGGTCTGCGAAATAGGACTTGCCGGCGGAGCGGTCTTTTTCCTGCCCTTCTATATTCAACAAACTGAGCACGACGATGACCGGCAGGTAAGTCACCATGTTGATCAGGTAGGCATAGCCCAGCCCGTAAACGGCAACCACGGCGCCCGCGATACCCGGCCCGATGAACCGCGAGCCGTTGAATACCATCGATGAGATCGCTACCGCGCTCGGCAGTTGCTCCTTGGTGACGAGATTCGGGATCAGCGCCAGTCGTACCGGCGAATAGGCGCTGTTGGCGATCCCGTAAAGCAGCGCAAGTAACACCAGGACCCCGGCGCTCATACTGTCCGTCAAGGTCAGCAGGCCGAGTACACCCGTTATGGCGACGAGCACCAGGTGCATGCCGATCGCGGCGGCTCGGGTGTTGACGCGATCGACGAAGACACCGAAGAACGGCGTCAGCAGGACCAGGGGCAGGAACTGCGCGGCCGCGACAAGGCCGACGACGAACGCGGACTGGCTCAGTTCCCAGGCATGCCAGCCGAGCGCAAGGCGCTGGATCCAGACGCCGAGCACCGACAAGGTATTGCCGTACAGGAACGTACGATAGTTCTTGCTTCTGAAAGCCGAGCGGGAATCCAGGCGCACAGGTTCCGGCTCGCGACCCGGCTAGCCGGTGCCGATGTAGGGGATCAGCCGGCCGAGCAACAGCACGCCGAACCAGGAACCGAGCGATACCCAGGCGATGACCTTGGCGAGCCCGGGCGTATCGGCGTGCGGTTCCCAGGTTCTCATGACCGGGTTGATCTTGATCCAGAACCAGATCGCGTTGAGGCCCGCGATCGCCACCAGGATCATCTTCCACCAGAAACCGATGTTCGCGGTATACCTCGCGGGATCACCCATCAGGAACAGGAAACCGGTCACCAGGTTGATGCCGAAGCCGAGGAACACCCAGGGCAGGAGCCTGTGCGTCGCCGCTACGTTGATCTGCCGGAAAAACCCGGCCATGCGCAGGTCGATGATCAGCAGCGCGCCCAGCAGCAGCGACAGGCCGAAAAAGTGCAGGATCTCCAGGATTGGCCAGGTCCACGCGGACCCGATGACCCACTCATTGATCGCGCTACCTTCGACAGCCGTTACAAATGATTCCATGACCGCTCTCCTCAGATATACGCGACGAGGCGCCCGGAAATGATGGCGCCGACCCAGAGTGCCGACGAGATCATCGCGATGAAGCGAATGTCGCCCGCGGCGGCCCCGGAAGCGTCCCAGGTTACCGCGTGATCACGCATCCGGTTTTGCAGGATCGCGGCGCAGATCGCAGCGAGAAAAATCATCGCGATCTTCAGCAGGAAAGGCGTGCTGGCGATAAAGACGGTAGCCTGCGATGTGAACAGGAAGCAGCCGGATATCGCATTGATGGCGAAGCCTGCCCAGCCGAGTTGCCGCAGGCTGTCCAGCGACTCGTAGCTGATGCCCTGGAACAGCCCCATCAGGCGCAGGTCGCGCATGACGAAGATGCCGACGACGATGGCCAGACCCACGGCGTGGCAACCGAGCATGATCGGGTATCCCCATAACGATTCGCCGACCCAGATCGCCGCCGCGGTCGTCTCCAGCCATTCGAACATGGCGTTCTCCTTACTCCGCCCTTTCGAGCATCGATTCGTAACTGCTGTCCATGATCTCGGACGCCGTCTTGTTTTCGTGGACCATTTCCACCATGCGTTTTTCGCGCGCGGCGATGACTTCGGCCTTGTCGAGGATCCGCGCCGCAGCGGCCGCCGGAACGAACACCACGCCCGATCCATCGGCGACGACAAAGTCGCCGGGTTGTACGGCAATGCCGCCGATCGTTACCGGCACGTTGACGGCAGACTCGTGGACGCGCCCCCGTGCCGAGGTTGGCGTAACCGACCGCGAAAACACCGGGATCCCCGTTTCGTTGATCTCGTCAACGTCCCTCACGGGTCCCTCGACGACGATGCCGCGGATGTGCTTGTGATGGGCGGCTTCCGACAGGATGCCACCCCAGCAGGCGGCGCTGATACCCGTCAGCTGCTCGACGACGATGACGTCGGTGTCGCCTGCTTCCTCGATCGATCGCGTGCCCAGGTGCGGCGCGTCGGCGTTGGGCTGCTTGCCGGCAGCGAGCTGCATCGTCCGGACCCGGCCGACCATCTTCTGCCTCGTCGATCGCCTCCGGATCCCCTCGGCGACACCGGGCAAATCGAGGCTGTCCATTGCATCCGATACCGCACAGGTATCCAGCTTCTCGAGGCGGGTGATCAGGTCAAGGTAATCCATCGTTCTTGTTCTTGCGTGGATCGGGCCAGTAAATGCAATCTGGTTGCAAAACTCAATAGGCATGCTCCGGCAATGGCTCAGATACCGCAACGGGCCGATCGATAGGTAGTTACCCGGATCAATTCCGGCGGTCCCGCCCGGTATAAATCATGCAACCCGGAGGAAGGGCCGATGAACAGACTGCTGTGCACGCTAACGCTCGGCGCCATGGCCGCCATGGCAGCCATAGCAGCCGCCGGACAGGACGTGCCGCCAGCGGACCCCGAGATGAGTGTCAACGACCTGATGATTACGCTCATCACGCCGGCGACCAACACCCTGTGGGGCATCGAAGATCCGCAGACCGCGGAGGACTGGCAGGTCTTCATCGACGCCGCGGACCTCGTCATCGACGCGGGCCGCACGATCAAGGTCGGCGGGACCGGCCCGAAGGACACCGACTGGGCGGCCGACCCGGCCTGGCAGGCCTTTGCGGATGCGTTGATCGGCGCGGGCCGCGATGCGCGGCAGGCTGCCATGGACCAGGACATCGAAGCCATGTATACCGCAGGCGAAGTCCTCTACCCGCCTTGCGAGGAGTGCCACCTGCAGTTCCACCCGGGCGTTCGCGAGCAGTAATTACTGCCAGGTCACGAAGGCGGCCGAGCTGCCGGTGCCGGCCGCGGTGCGATAGAGTGGCTGGTACTCGATGACCCGGCCTTCGAGATTGCCGACGGACATCGTCCCCCCCGCCGCGATCCAGGAGCGGATCTCGGCCGAACCCGCCTCGTAATATCCCCGGTCATAGGCCAGCAAGCGGTCGAATTCGTTGCGCGTCATCGCTTCGAGGATGTCCCGGTCGAATGCTTCGTCGACGACGAAATGGCTAAGGCCGCCCGAGGCGATCACACAGATGCGCAAGTCTTCTGCCCAGTCCCTGACGGCTTCTCCAATGAGACGACCGAATGCATGGCATTGCGACACATCGGGCACGCTGGACGGAAACACCGTGTTGGTGTCGATCGGCACATGCGGCGTTCTCTGATCGCGCATCACCTGCTTGTAGATGAAGCCATAGGCGTGCGGCATGCCGCTCGTCGCAGCAACGGCCGGGTCAGGCCGGACCTGCTCGGTCAGAAGCGCACAATCGACATCGAAATCGGCGAGATAGCCGGCAATATGCGCAGCCAGCGCGGGATGCCCCGGCAGGCGCACGAGCTCGTCGGGCAGGTGGCCCGCATCGGCGAGCGCGATGCCGGGTGGCAGGCGGGACGCCTGCTCCTCCGTCCGCGGCAGGTTGACGAACTCGGGCGCGCCCATGATCGTGAATGCCGGGCGACCCGCTTCGAGAAACAGTTCCCGCTGGTCATTGCCGAAAACGATCGTGACGTCGGGACCGGCGGCGGCATAGATGCGCGCCAGCTCCTCGATCGCGGCGAGGGCTTTCCGCTGGCGCTCGACGCCAACGGCCAACGCAGCCTGGTCGCCGATGCATTCGTTACGCCGCCGGCGTTCGACCTCCTGGTAAGTCAGCCGTTCCCCGTGGTACCAGAGCGGCACGTCGCCTTCCCGGTCACGCCGCGCACGGATTTCCCACTGATCGACCGGGGTGTGCAGCTGCGGCGTGTGCGAGCAGCCGATGCCGAGGACGATGCTTGCCATTCTGGTCGGCGGGGCGCGTCCGGGTTACAGGCCGAAGATGCGCTTCGCATTGCCGTCGCGGACTTTCGCGGCGAGGTCGGGCGACAACGTATTCACGCGCGCAAGGCAGCCGGCCATGTCGCCGATGTTGTGCGGATAATCAGAGCCGTACAGCAACTGGCTGGCGCCAGCAACATCGAGGCAGAGCTGCAGCGCCTCCTGCGAGTAGACCACCGAGTCATAGTAAATGCGTTCGAGGTAGGTACTCGGCTTCTCGCTGATCGCGTCAGCGCAGGCCGGGATCATCTCGTGGCAGCGGTCGAGACGCCCGGCGAGATACGGCAGCGTCGCGCCGCCATGCGAGGCGATGATCTTGAGATTCGGGTAACGATCGAAGAAGCCACTGAGGATCATTCGCGACACTGCAAGCGTCGTGTCGATCATGAAACCGATCGGCGGCACGAGCCCGTATTCGTCGAGACCCATGTCCGGCGTGCCGGGCGGCGCCGTCGGGTGGACGAGCACGGGCAAGCCGCGATCGTCGATCGCCTGCCAGACCGGCGCGAATGCGGGATCCGTCAGGCTCGCGCCGTCGATGCTGGCAATTACCATCACGCCGATGGCGCCGTCCGCGGTTGCGCGCTCGAGTTCGGCCACGGCGGCATCGGCATATTGCCAGGGCAAGGACGCGAACCAGGCGACGCGGTCCGGCCGCGCGCGCTGCTGCTCCGCCATCGAATCGTTGACCATTTTCGCGGCACGGATGCTGACAGCCTCGTCGCCGAAAAAAGCGTTCGGACAGGTGAGCGACACGATCGCGAGATCGACGCCGGCTTTGTCCATGTCGCGAATCCGCGCATCGTAGTCGCACATCTCGGCCATCAGCGTCATGAACGGCGCGCCGTACATATAGATGCTGTCCTCCCCGGCGGGCGTCGGCTTCAGCTCGTACCTGGGACCGCCGTGCTCGGCCAGCAAAGCGAGGTACCCCTCGGTCAGCATGTGCGTGTGTACGTCGATGACGGTCATTGATCGGCCCTCTGGATCGACGTCGAGTGTACAACGAAGGACGAACCTGCCCGTGGCTGCAGGCAAAGAGCAATTACGCCAGCTGTAACGCGTCAGGCCTGCCGTCAGATCGTGGCGGCCATCTTGTCGGCCATCTCGACCGATCCCAGCGCACGGGAAATTTCGACCGCGGTCTCCTTCAGCTGGCGCAGGTAGCGCGTCTCCTGGTTGACCGAGCCCGGGCGTCGGTTCATGACGATCGTCAGCGCCGCTTCCAGTCGTTCTGCATGGTCGAAGATCGGCGCCGATACGACCGAGAACCCGGAGTCGTGCGGATCTTCGTGATACGCATAAAAGCGCTTCTGGATCAGCGCGCATTCCGCGCGTATCTCGGCGGGATCCAGTATCACTTCGCGCTCCGGCGGCAATTCGCGCATCGTCGCCAGGTCGCGCTCGGCCCTGCGCGCCAGCACGCGCTCGCGTACGAAATCCGGCGAAAAGGCGAGAATCACCGACGCCGTCGGCGACACCGGGACACTCCAGCGCGTGCCGCGCACGAGATTCGGCGACAGGGTCTTGCCGCTCGAGATGGTCGACACGACCAGCGCGTCGCCGCCGGCGGGGATCGCCAGGAGCAGCGACTCCTGGATCTGGTTGCGCAGGACGACCATGTAGCGATAGGCAATGTTCGTGATTTCGTACTGGTCGAGCGCCGCGTTCGACAGGCGGAACAAGGTAGGTCCGAGTCGATAGCCGCTCTTGTCCGGCATGCGCGCGACGAGGCCGAGATCGGACAGCGTGCTCAGGTGCCGCGATACCCGCGCCTTCGTCATGCCGAGATAGGCCGCGATGTCGGTGACGCGCTGCGGCCTGCCGCTCTCGGCGAGGAACTCGAGCAGCTGTGACGCGACGACGACGCTGTGCACCGTCGACGACTTCACCGGTTTTTTCTTATCCGATTCGGACATGGCTGTCACGGCTCGCTGCGTGCTGATCCGGTTGCGTTCGACTGGCCGATATTATATCGCAGTACGAAACAGCTTATTGCCTAATGAGTCGTGACTGTCAGACTGTTCAGCAGCTGGCCGCGGGAGAACAACAATGAAACTCGGCACGATACGACTGGACGGCCGGGAAACCGTGATAGGCCGGGTCACCGACGAGCACGCCGTGGCGCTGGCCCCGGCCAGCATGGAGGACCTGATCCTGGCCGGCGAGACGGCGCTCGAGGCCGCGGAGAAAGCCATCGATGACGGCAAAGCCGGCAGGTCGCCGCTGATCGGGCTGGACGGCGCCGACTGGATGGCGCCGAATCCGCAGGCCTCGAAGATCATCGGCTGCGCGGTCAACAACAACAACCTGAACAAAACGGCGCACCGTCCGATGAAGAGCCCGATGTTCTTCATGAAAGGTCGCTCGGCGTTGACCGGTCACGGCAAACCGATCAGGATCCTGGCGCGGCATGGCCGCACCATCCCGGAACCCGAACCTGTCGCGGTCTTCGGGAGCACCGCCAAGGACGTCACCGAGGACGACATCCTCGACCATGTTTTCGGTTACACGGTGACGAACGACTGCACGGCGAGCGGCATCAAGTTCAGCGAGGACTCGATCGCGCTGCGACAGGACGAAGGCCTGATCTTCCCGCATCACATGGAATGGCGGCACCGCTTCGAGGGCGATAACTACCTGTACTTCATCTACCACGCCCGCTCGAAGGCTGCGGACACTTTTGCGGCGATGGGACCGTGGATCACGACGGCCGACGAGATCGAGGACCCGAACCGGTTCCACATCCGCGGCTACGCGGATGGCGAACTGTACGCTGACGACTACGCCTCGAACTACTTCTTCACGGTGCAGCAGGTCCTCGCGGAAGCAGCCACCTGGTTCACGATGGAGCCCGGCGACTGTGTGCACACCGGCACCGCCGTCAAGGGCACGCAGCGATTCCCGCAGGGCAACCTCGGTATCGATCTGCGCGAGTACTCGGTAACCGACGTCGAGATCGACGGTCTCTGCCGCCTGAGCAACCCGATCGAGGCAGAACCCTGGCAATGACGGCTCGGCAGAGGTTCTGACGCAGCCCGGGCCTTTTCGGTACGATTAGACGGATGAAGAGAACCGCCTGTTGTCTGCTTGTTTTCGCGCTGTCGCCGCTTGCCGGCGCCCAGGATACCGATGCCGGTATCTACTCGATCGAGCAGGCCACTGCAGGCCGGGCTTTATACCAGCGTGACTGTGCCGTCTGCCACGGCGGCGCCCTCGAGGGTGCGGAAGCCGGGCCCGGCCTGGCCGGCCGTGCGTTCCGGACCCGCTGGCTGAACCTGCCGCTCAGCGAGTTTTTCGATCTCACGAAGCAGACCATGCCGGTGACCAATCCGGCCGGCCTGAGCGACGCTGACTACGCGGCTGTGGTCGCTTTCATGCTCAATCGCAACGGCTATGCCGCCGGCGCCGCTGCGCTGTCGGCGGACATGGGGCGGATGGCGGGCCTGCGTTTCGTCGAGCCTGCCTCCACCGAGCCCGTCGCCCTGGCCGCGACCGACGACGTCGAGGGCGTCATGGTCGAGTGGCTGCACCACCGCGGCAGCCCGGGCAGCAACAACTATTCCGGGCTCGACCTGATCGATCGCGATAACGTCGGCCGGCTCGAAGTCGCCTGGCGCTGGAGGTCCGACAATTTCGGCGCCGTCCCCTGGCCGAACCTGCAAACGACGCCGATCATGGCCAACGGCGTGCTGTACGCGACCGCCGGCGAGCGCCGTGCCGTCGTCGCGATCGACGCCACGTCGGGCGAGACCCTGTGGATGTACCGGATCGACGAGGGCGTACGCGGCGAGTACGCGCCGCGCAAGGGCCCCGGGCGCGGCGTCTCGTTTTATCGCGGCGAGGACCGGGAGACGATCTTCCTGGTCTCGCCGGGCTACCACCTGATTGCGCTCGATGCGCAGACCGGCAGGCCGCGGCCGGAGTTCGGCGACAACGGTATCGTCGATCTCAAGCTGAACATCGGCCAGGATATCGACCCGGTGACGACCCGCATCGGTTCGAGCTCGCCGCCGATCGTCGTCAACGACGTCGTCATCGTCGGCTCCGCGTTCCCCGCCGGCGGCGCGCCGCCGACCAGGGAGATGCCGGTGGGCAACGTCACCGCTTACGACGCGAATAGCGGTGAACGGCTGTGGATCTTCCACACGATTCCGCGCCCCGGCGAATTCGGGCACGATACCTGGCTGGAGGATTCCTGGCAGTACACGGGCAACGTCGGCGTCTGGGCGCCGATGTCGGCCGACCCGGAACTCGGTTACGTCTACCTGCCCGTCGAGGCGCCGACCGGCGACTACTACGGCGGCCATCGTCCTGGCGACAACCTGTACGCGCAGAGCATCGTCTGCCTCGATATCCGGAGCGGCGAACGCGTATGGCACTTCCAGACCGTGCACCACCCGATCTGGGACTACGATCTCCCTGCCCCGCCGGTTCTCGTGGACATCGAGGTAAACGGCAAGGCGATCCCGGCCGTCGCGCAGATCACCAAGCAGGGCTTCACCTTCGTCTTCGACCGGCGATCGGGCGAGCCGGTCTGGCCGATCGAGGAACGCCCGGTCGCGGCCAGCACGGTCCCCGGGGAAATTGCGCATCCGACGCAGCCGTTCCCGACGCTGCCTGAGTATTTCCAGCCGAATGGCGTGCTCGAATCGGATCTCAATGACCTGACGCCGGAGATCTTCGCCGAAGCAAAGCGCATCGCCAGCGAATACACGCTCGGGCCGGTCTACACGCCGCCCACCGTGATCGATGAAAACAACAAGGGCACGATCGTGATGCCCGGCTCGGTGGGTGGCGCCAACTGGCAGGGCGCCGTTGCCGATCCGGAATCCGGTATCTTGTATGTCTCGTCGACCTCGTCGCCTGTCGTCTACGGCATGCTGAGCGACCCCGACAGATCGAACATGCGCTACGTGGCGAGTCGCGACACCCTCGAGCGGCCCTTCGACCTGCCGCTCGTCAAGCCGCCCTGGGGCCGGATCACCGCGATCGATCTCAATACCGGCAGGATCCGCTGGGTGATCGCCAATGGCGACACTCCCGAGGAAATCGCGAACCACGAGAAGCTCAAGGGCGTCGACCTGCCGCGCACCGGCCACGACGATCGTGCCGGGCTGCTGGTTACGAAATCGCTATTGTTCGCCGGTGAAGGCGTCGGCCTCTACGGCGCCCGTTACGGCGGTTCGAAATTCCGCGCGCACGACAAGCTGAGCGGCGAGATCCTCGCCGAAGTGGACATGGGCGTGCGCCAGAGCGGCGTACCGATGACCTATGCCGTCGACGGCAAGCAATTCATCGTCGTCGCTGCCGGCGCCGCGAACCATGCGGGTGAGCTGGTCGCGCTGGCGCTCGCGGACGAGTAAGCGGCGACCGCGATGGAATTCCTCGAGACTTTTTACACGAAGTTCGTGCCGATCTTCCTGTTCACGGTCATGGTCGCGATGGGGCTGTCGCTGACCGTCGACAACCTGCTCGAGGTGTTTCGCAAACCGAAGGCCATCGCGACCGGCCTGTGCGCGCAGCTGCTGTTCCTGCCGGCGCTGGCGATCGGCTACGGACTGCTGTTCGACAGCCCGCCGGTGATCGCCGCCGGCGCGATCATCCTCGCCGCCTGCCCCGGCGGCATCACCTCGAATGCCTATGTCTTCGCAAGCCGCGCCGATGTCGCTTTGTCGATCGGGCTGACCACGGTCGCGAGTTTCATCACCGTGTTCTCGGTGCCGTTCCTGACCTTGCTCGCGCTCAACATGCACATGGAACAATCGGCGATCCCGACGCTGCCCGCCGGCGACATGATGTGGACGCTCGCGCAGCTGACGATCGTCCCGGTAGCGATGGGCATGACCGTACGCAGGCTGAAACCGGAATTTGCGCTGCACATGATCGAGCCGCTCAGGGTAGCGACGCTCATCGCGCTGATCGTCATCGTCGTGGTCGGCACGATCACCGCGTGGGACACGATCGTCGAGAACGCGCTGACTGCAGGCGTGCTCATGACCGCCATCAACCTGACGGCGATGACCTTCGGCTATGCGCTCGGCAAATCGATGCGCCTGCCGTTCCCGCAGGTCGCCAGCATCACCTTCGAAGTCGGCGTGCAGAACCTGTCACTCGCCCTGTTCGTCGCGTTCACGTTCCTGCAGTCGCCGGAACTCGCGATCGCGACGCTGGTTTATGCGCTCGTCATGAAGATCACGGCGATGTCGTTCGTCGCCTATGTACGCAAGCGCCTGGGCGGTGAAGTGGTCGCGGAGCGCGTCCCCGTCAGTTGATGTGCAGCCGCCAGGCGATGATGCCACCGACCGCCATCGGCACCGCGAAGATGAAATAGAGCGCCGACATGTCGAGCCCCGCGACGATCAGGTAGCCCGCGGCAGCGGGACCCACCACGGCGCCGGATCGACCCAGCCCGATGCACCAGCCGATGCCCGTGCTGCGCATGCTGGTCGGATACGCCTTCGCCGCCGCGCCATACAGACCGGTGAAGCCGCCCTGCTGGACGATGCCGATGAGCAGCGTCATGCCGAGCAACAGGTTCAGCTGGGTCGGCGCCAGCGCGAAGATGACCATGCCGATGGCTGCCGCCGATGACAGGTAGAAGATCAGGTTGGTCAGCTTGAATTTCGTCGACATGACGGCCATCAGGTAGATGCCCATGACGCCGCCCAGGTTGAAGAGGAAGAAGGCCTCGCGACCGATGGTCGCGTCGAAGCCCGAGTCCTCCATCAGCGCGGGTATCCAGGACATCAGGAAGTAGAGCGTGCTGAAACAGAGGAAGAACGCGGTCCACAATGTCAGCGTCGTGGTGCGGTGCTGCTCGTGCAGCAGGCGCTTCATGCCCTCGACGAAGCCGTAATGCGGCTCCTGGTCCTCTTGCACCTCGGGCATCTCGTCGAGCCCGGGTTTCTTGAGCTTGCGAAGAATCTTGTTGATGCGCTCGAGCGCGTCATCGGGTCGGCGCTGGAACAGGTACTTAAGCGATTCCGGGATGAACAGCCAGGCGACCAGCACCATCGACAGGGTCAGCAAGCCGCCGAACCAGAACATCCCGCGCCAGCCATAGTCCGGCATGATGTAGCCGGCGATCACGGAGGTCATCATCGCGCCCATCGGATAGCCGGACGTAACCGCCGCGACGGCAAAGGTCTTGTACTTGTCCGGGCTGTACTCCGCCGCCAGCGCCGCCTGGCAGGCGAGCATCGCGCCGGCGCCCAGCCCGCTGATGAAGCGCAGGAAGATGAATTCGATCAGGGTCGTGGCCGTGGCGGTAAAGATGATCGAGATGCCGATGATCGCGACGGCAAAGATGATCATCTTGCGCCGGCCGATGATGTCGGAGATCGGCGCGAGGAACATGGCGCCCGCCATCATGCCGGCCAGCGCGAAACTGAATATCCAGCCGAGCTTGTCCGGGGTCAGCGCCAGTTCGGAGGCAACAGGATTCGCGACGACGGCCATCGCCGTGATGTCAAAGCCGTCGAGCATATTGAAGAAGAGGCAAAGTCCGACGACGAGCAACTGCTGGGTCGTGATTCCGCCCCGATCGATGACATCGTGTGACAGGTTCTCGCTGGTCCCCGCGATCGTGGACATTGGCTGCCTCCGGTCGTTGTTTTTATTGTCAGCCGGCGTGCTTGCCCACGTCCCAGCCAAAACTTTCGCCGAGCGTATCCTTTGCCACGTCCGCAGGCAATTCCTCGAGCTCGGTCGCCATCGTGTCGTTCCAGCGGTTGAGGAAGCCGAACAGCGCGATCGACGCCACGATCTCGACCAGCTGGCCCTCGTCGAAGTATCTGCTTGCCTCGTCGAAATCGGCCTGCGTGGCCTCGGCCGGCGACAGCGCGCCCTTGTAGGCAAGCCTCAGGGCAGCGCGTTCCGCATCGCTGAAGCATTCGGCGGTCTCGAACTCCCAGGCCCTGGCGATCTTTTCCGCCGAGGCCGCATAGATCTTCGCCAGGTTCGCCATGTGCGCCTGGCAATAGCGGCAACCGGCTGCCTGGCTCGCAATCAGGCTCACAAGCATCTTGAGCTCTTCCGCCACCGTGCCCTCGTACAGCACGGCCTGGTTCAGTTGCATGAAGGCGCGCACGATGTCCGGACGACGCGCCATCGTCTGGATACTGTTCGGCGTGAATCCGCGCGTTTCCCGGTAGTGGACGAAGCGCGCCTGGATGTCTTCGGGCACGGTGTCGAAATCGAGCGGACGCAAGTGGGGCACGACGTAATCCTTGTTGATTAAGCGGCGATCGCGAATTTCGCGACGGTGACGCCGACTGCGAAGATCGGCAGCTCCGCGGTATAGAACTGCAGCTCGCCCGGCCCGCCCGCCGCTGCAGCGGCCGCGATGTAGGTGCGGATCTCGAAGCCGCCCTGCCCGGCATCGGCATAGGTGTCGGTGTCGGCATACGACAACAGCGCATCCTTGTCCTGGCGCATGAGCCGGTCGAGGAAGTTACGGTCCCACGCCTCGTTGATCTTTCCGGAGTCGGGCGTTGCCGGCCAGTGCGAGATGCCGCCGGTGCCGACCAGCGCCACTTTCTCGGGCACGGCGTCGCAGGCGCGGCGCAGCGCTTCGCCGAACGCCCAGGCGCGGTGCAGCGGCGTCAGCGGCGGTCCCTGGCAGTTGATGTTGACGGGAATGACCGGCAGGTCGTAACGCGGTGTCAGGAAATTGAGCGGCACCATGATGCCGTGATCGAATTTCCACTCTTCGGCGTAGGCGACGTCGACCGTCTGCATGACTTCGCGCGTGATGCGCGCGCCGAGGTCCGGCGCGCCCGGCACCCTGGTCTTGTCGATGCGCAGCCACTCCGGGTCCTCGATCGGCCCTTCATAACTCTCGCCGATGCCGATGCAAAAAGCCGGCATATTGTTCATGAAGAAGTTCGCGAAATGCTCGGCGGCGATGACGATCAGCGCTTCGGCGCCGCTGCCCTCGATTTCCTGCCGTTGCTCGTCGAGCTTCGCGTAGAACGCGTCGCGCATCTCGGTGTTCTCGCACAGGTGCGCGCGTCCGGTGATGCCCGGTGCGTGGCTCAGCACGCCTGAATAAACGAGGCTCATCGTTTCTTTTCCTCCTCGGTGAAGCTCTGGCCACCGCCCGTCATCGTGTAGACGCCGGCCCGCACCGGCCCGTGCCTGTCGATGCCGGCCCGCATCATGTCGAGGTAATCGAACCATTCGATGCCCAGAAACGCGGCGTAATGCATCAGGATCTGGCCGTTGACGCCGAGCACGTAGAGTAGTCCGATATCGCCCTCTCGCAAAGCATTGGCTTCTTCCTCGGTGAGGTCGTATTCCGCCAGCAGATCCTCGAGGTCGGACTTGTAACGCGCCTGTGCCGACTCGTCGCGGTTCAGCTGGTAGAGGAACTTCTGCAGGTAATAGAGACTCATGACTTGCCCAGTTGCGGTACGCGGTGAGAGCCGTAGGCGATACAGACGTTCTTCGTCTCCATGTAGAAGTCGAAGCTGTAGTCGCCGCCGTCGCGGCCGATGCCGGAGGCCTTCATGCCGCCGAACGGTGACGGCAGGTGACGATTGTTCTCGGAGTTGACCCAGATCATGCCGGCCTCGAGCGCGTGCGCCATGCGGTGACCGCGACCGATGTCACTGGTCCAGACGTAGCCGGCGAGCCCGTAATCGATGTCGTTGGCGATATCGATCGCATCGGCCTCGTCTTTGAACGGGATCGCGGTCAGCACGGGGCCGAAGATCTCCTGCTGCGCAATGCGCATCGAATTCGTTGCGCCGGTGAACAGGGTCGGCTGAACGTAATTTCCCTTGCCGTCGATCGGCGCGGTGCTGCCGCCGGCGGCGATCTGCGCGCCGTCTTCAGCGGCGATGTCGAAATAGCTGCAGACCTTCCGGAAATGCCGGTCATGCACGAGCGGACCGATCTCGGTGGCCGGATCGAGCGGATGGCCGACCTTCAGCTTGCCGATGCGTTCGACGAGCCTGGCGTTGAACTCGTCCTGTATCGACGCCTGGACGAGCAGCCGGCTCGACGACGTGCAGCGCTCCCCGTTCAGGCTGTAGATCATGAACACGACCGCATCGAGCGCCCTGTCGAGATCCGCGTCCTCGAAAACGATGACGGGGTTTTTGCCGCCGAGTTCGAAGTGCACGCGCTTCAGGGTATCGGCGCCCTGGCGCATGATGTGGCTGCCGGTCGTGGTTTCACCGACGAAGGCGACGGCCTTGATCGCCGGGTGCTCCGTGAGCGTCTTGCCGGCCTCCTCGCCGAGACCCTGCACGCAGTTCAGGACGCCGTCCGGCAAACCCGCCTCGTGACAGATCTCCGACAGCATCATCGCCGTGTACGGAGACCACTCCGCCGGCTTGTGGACGACCGTGCAGCCCGCCGCCAGCGCCGGCGCGATCTTCCAGGTCGACAGCATGAACGGCGTGTTCCAGGGCGTGATCACGCCGACCGGGCCGATCGGCTGCCTGATCGTGTAGTTGAGATGTTCGTCCGCCGGCAGCGACAGCCCGTCCTTCGCGTTCGGCGCCATGTCGGCGAAATACTGGAAATTGGCTGCGCCGCGGATGGCCGCCTTGCTCATGAAACGGATCGCCTGCCCCGAGTCATAGCTCTCGACGAGCGCGATGTCACGCGCCCGGGCGATGATGGCGTCTGCGACCTTGTGCAGGAGCTTCTTGCGCTCCTTGCCGGGCATGTTCTTCCAGTCCTCGAAAGCGTCGGCCGCCGCCTTGCAGGCGGCGTCGATATCTTGCGCGTTGCCGGCCGCAATCGATCCAATCGCCGAGTTGTCGCTGGGCGCGACGCTCTCGAAGGTGTTCCCGGAACGGCCCGCATCATGCTTGCCGTTGATGAAATGCGGCAAGGTCGAGCCGCGGAACCGCTCGAGCAGCTCCTCGGCGTCCCGCAGATTGGTATCGAAATCGGTGGACATGCTGTTCCTCTCGGTTTCCTAGCAGCCTGTTGAAAAAGTCTCAGCTGGATGCGGGACAAGGCAAAAATGACGAAAAAGCGCAGTGTATATGGCAATACATGAGCATTTTGAGGAGTTTTTAACGCCGTATCGCGCCAGCTGAGAATTTTTCAACCCTAGTTCCTGCGTTTGGCCATGTAGTCGCGCAGATTATTCTTCTTCCAGGTCAGCACTGCGTCGATCTCCTGGATCTCGAAGGAAATCGCCAAAGGCGATGTCGACGAGACGGGCTCGAGCAGTGCGCACAGCGCCGCGAATATCGCTTCCCCGAATCTCTTCTTGGTGTCCTCGTCGCGGCCATGTCCGAGCCTCAGGATCATGTGCACGAACGCATTGTCAGGATGCTGATCGGCCACCTGGTAGAGGTCCCGGCGCACCGCCCGGGTACGCAGACCGCCGAGCGGCAGGCCATCAATTTTCATCGCATTCTCATGCAGGCCGTCGACCAGCACGCGGATATCCATCAGCGCTTCGAGGTTGGCTGAATATTCAATAATCTGGTGCGGCATACGGCGCGCTCCGGCCCGTCGTTGAATTCATTTAACATGTTAAGTATACTGCGCGCCTCGAAAACTGCAAGCCGGGAGGCCGCGTGCCCCTCTCCCCCGACGACATCGCCGCCGCCGCGGACGCGCTCTATGCCGCCGAAAGGCAACGCCGGCAGATTACGCCGCTGACGATGGCGCACCCGGGCATGGACATGGACGACGCCTACGCCATCCAGAAGGCCTGGGTCGATCGCAAGATCGCGGACGGGCGTACAGTCTCGGGATACAAGATCGGCCTGACGTCGCGGGCCATGCAGCTGGCGATGAAGATCGACACGCCCGATTTCGGCGTGCTGCTCGACGATATGTATTTCGCGAACGGCGCCGACATACCTGCCGGCAACTTCACCGATCCCCGTATCGAGGTAGAGCTGGCCTTCGTGCTGCAGGAACCGCTGCATGGGGAGGACGTGAGCGTTGCCGATGTCATGGCCGCGACCGACTACGTCGTCCCGGCGCTCGAGCTGATCGCGGCGCGGAGTTACCGGGTCGATCCTGATACCGGGTATACGCGCAACGTGTTCGACACGATCGCCGACAACGCGGCGAATGCGGGCTACATTCTCGGCGATCAGCAGATCGACCCGGCGACGATCGATCTGCCCTGGGCGGGCGCGATGCTGTATCTGAATGGCGAGATCGAGGAGACCGGGCTTGCCGGTGGCGTCATGGGTCACCCTGCCCACGGTATCCGCTGGGTGTGCAAACGCTTTGCGCCACACGGCATCGGCCTGGAGCCCGGCCAGGTGATCCTCGCAGGATCCTTTACCCGCCCGGTCGTCGTTAAACCGGGTGACAACATCCGTGCGGACTACGGCCCACTGGGCACGATCGAGGTCAATTTCGTATGAGCGACATGCCGCGCAACCGCTTCAGAGCCGGTCTCGAATCCGGCGAAACACAGTATGGCGCCTGGCTCGGCATCCCGGATGCGTCGGCCGCCGAGATCATGGCCGGGGCCGGCTTCGACTGGCTGCTCGTCGACCATGAACACGGCGCGTTCGAGGTCCGCGACGTGATGACCCACCTGCAGGTCATGGCGGGCTACGATGTCGCGCCGATCGTGCGCCCGGTCGACGGCGATCCCGCCCTGCTGAAGAAACTGTGCGATATCGGCGCGCAGAGTTTCATCGTGCCGATGATCGATACGCCGGAGCAGGCGGCGGCCGTCGTCAGTGCCGTCAAGTATCCGCCGGACGGCATCCGCGGGATGGGCACGTCCCTGGTACGGGCTGCTCGCTGGAACGCTGTACCTGGCTACGTGAACCAGGCCAACGAGGAAATGCTCGTCGTCGTGCAGGCAGAGACGGTCACCGCGATCGAGAACCTCGAAGCCATCGCAAAGACGCCGGGCATCGACGGCGTCTTCATCGGCCCGTCGGATCTGTCCGCATCGATGGGACACGTCGGCAAGGCCGCACACCCCGAGGTCGTCGACACCGTCAGCGACGCGCTGCGCACGATATCGGCGACCGGCAAATACGCCGGTCTCCTGTGCCTGGACGAAGCGATGCTTGCGCACTTCGAGGAATGCGGCGCCAGTTTCGTCGGCGTCGGCGTCGACACGCTGCTGCTCGGCAATGCGGCGCGCCGATTGGCGACGTCGATGCGTGCGGGCGGCGATTCATCGGCGGATGCCGGTTACTAGGAAACATCGACAAAGGACGACAACATGAAGTTTCTTTCCTGCAGTAAGGACGGCGTGCCGACATTCGGGGCGGTCGTGGGCGACGGCGTCGTCGACCTGGGCGCGAGGCACCCGGAGCTGCCGGATCTGCGCCAGGCGATCCGTGAAGGGAGGCTCGCCGAATTGTCTGCGGAAGCGTCCACGGCTGATGCCGACTTCTCGCTCGCGGACATCACCTACCTGCCGACGATCCCGAACCCCGAGAAGATCGTCTGCATCGGCGTCAATTACATGAACCGCAATGCGGAGTACAACGACGGCTCGGAACAGCCGAAGTATCCGAGCGTGTTCATGCGTGCGCGCGAATCGCTGACCGGCCATCTCGAGCCGCTGCTCGATCCGCCCGAGTCCGACCAGCTCGACTACGAAGGCGAGATCGTGATGATCATCGGCGAATCCTGCAGACGCGTCAGCGAAGCAGACGCACACAAAGTGGTGGCCGGCCTGACGATCATGAACGAAGGATCCATTCGCGACTGGATCCGGCACGGCAAATTCAACGTCACCCCCGGCAAGAACTTCGAGTGCTCCGGCTCGCTCGGGCCGTGGATGGTGACTCCCGATGCACTCGACCCGATGAGCGAGCTCCGCGTCATGACCCGGGTCAACGGCGAGGAACGGCAGAACGACACGACCGACAACCTGATGTTCCCGTTCCGCCGGATCATCAACTACGTCACGTCGTTCGCGAGACTCAATCCGGGCGACGTCATCGCGACCGGCACGCCGAACGGCGCCGGCGCGCGCTTCGACCCGCCGAAATTCCTGACCGACGGGGACGTCGTCGAAGTGGAGGTGCCCGGCATCGGCGTCCTCCGGAACACGGTGAAGACCGAGGTCGTCTAGTGCCGGAGGCGGCCGAAAAAGACGCGGTCGGTCTGAGGGATTTCGAACATTCCCTGCCGATGGAACTGCTGAAGGCGCGCGAAGCCGCGATGGCGTGCTTCCGGCCGATGCTCCGGGATCACGGCCTGACGGAGCAGCAATGGCGCGTCATTCGCGCCCTGGCCGATTACGACAAGATCGATGCCAGCGAACTGGCGAGGCGCAGTTTTCTGCTGGCGCCGAGCCTGACACGCATTCTCCAGCACCTCGAAAGCGAGAAACTGGTCAAGCGTTTATCGGACGTCAACGATCAGCGCCGGTCTGTTTTGACGCTGACGGCAAAGGGGCGGAAATTGTTTGCCGAGGTGGCGCCTGACTCGGCAGCGCTTTACGAGGATATCGAGGCCCGATTCGGCACGGAGCGACTGGCGCTCCTGTACGAGTTACTCGAGGAATTTCACCAGGCCATCTAATTTCGGCGCGAGCGACTCTCCTCGCGAAGCAAGCGAATATCCTCGCGAATCTCAGCCAGTTCCTTCATGACCAGCTGGGTTTCCGCAGCCATGTTGATGGCGGATTCGCTCTCGATGCGCGACTGGATCGAACTGACGACAACACCGATCACGAGATTCAGTACGAGAAACGTCGCAACCAGGATGTAGCCGATAAAGAAAATCCAGGCCCATTCGTACTCCGCCATCACTCCGGTCGCAATTTCCGCCCAGCCTTCCAGCGTCATGATCTGAAACAACGAGAACAGGCTGATGCCAAGGTGACCGAAGTTTTCCGGCGCGACATCCCGGAATAATATGGTCGACATGACGCCGGCGATATAGAGAACCAGCACCAGCAAAAACAACACTGAGGCGATACCGGGGATTGCTCCCAGCAAGCCCTCGACGACACGGCGCAGACTGGTCACCGTCGAAACCAGGCGAAACGCCCGCAGGATTCGCAGCGCTCTGACCACCTGGAAGGCGCCAGATGGGGCGATCAAGGCGACCGTGATGATTGCGAAGTCAAACAGGTTCCAGCCGTCGCGAAAGAAATCGAGGCGATACGCCGAAATGCGCAGTATCAGCTCGACCACGAACACGCCGAGGATGGCCTTGTTGGCGAACATGATGGAATCCATCGTGCCCGGCGACAGCGTGCGGGATGTCTCAAAGCCCAGCAACACCGCGTTTATGACGATCAAGAACAGTATTGTGCGCCGGAAGCGCTCATCTTCGACGATTCGCTCGAGCCGTGATACTGGCGGCGATATAGCAGTTGCTTCACTCATCTCTAAGCAATCACCTCATGCGTGGAAGATTTTAGTTCGATTCAGTGAGTTGTTTATCACATTTTTCTGCCGAGGTCAGGCGCTGGCCTCGATTGTATAGAGAATCCCGGTAATTGACGCGGCAGGGGCAGTGCTGGCACAGGGTTCGGCATTGTGGGTAAGGTTTCGCAGACAGGTCGACTAGAACTTGGTCACCAGCCACCAGCCGCTGAAAAGCGCAAACCAGTAACCGGCGATCAGCCTGTCCAGCCATCGCTGCTGCAGCCAGATCGACGAAATGAACGCTGCGAGCGAAAAAACCCAGACAAACGGGTAATGGTCGGGGGGATCGAAATCGCCCACGGCATAGTAGGCGAGCTCAAGAAACAGCATCAGTATCAAAGCGAGGTAGAAAGACTTGCGGGCGTCGTCAAAATCGACGAGTGAGCCATCGCGCGGAAAAAGAATAACCGAGAGCGAATAGAAAACAGAGGTATAGAGCCCGATGACCACGAACGTTTCAAACTCGAATTGACCGTGATCCTGCCATCGGTACATGCCCCACCAGATGACGAATATTGCAAGTATGACCCCCAGTGAAAACGCGAGATGGAGCCCATCCACCTGCCGCCAGGGCTTTTTCGACAGCCGCGCAACCCCGCCTAGCAGATTCGCCAATGCGAGGCCGAGAATTATCGATACCAGGATGAAAATGAACTCGAACTGGGACACGTCATCCCCTTAACGCTAACAGGCCTGGAAATACTGCAAATCTGCCGCAAACAACGGCCGCTAACAGCTCAGTGCTGCTGGCAAAGTGACGTCTGCTCGGCGCATCGATCCCTGATTGCGGAATCGTAAGTCGACTTCGCGTCGGCAAATTCCAGCAGCGCCGCATGTAAATCAGGATGCTCTGCAACCAGCTCGGCCATGATCGTTTGCATCTGCCTGGTCTTGTGCCGAACGTAGGCGAGCTGATGGCCGCTGTTGCCGCTGCCGAAATTGGACAAGCTCTGCACGGTCGATTCGCTCGAGATTATGCCGCCAACGCTGTAAACCGTCGGCGGCATGTACTCGCTCTTCACGAAGTTGGCTTCGCAGACTCGGCGCCGTATGTGGCTGCCGACCGGCCGCTTGTAGCGGCAATGGACATCGAACTGCTTGCCCTCGTTCAGAGAGTTGAACAGTTCGTAGAAACGGTCTTCCGTCCTGTAGACGTCTTCGCGAAGAAAGCGCAGCGTCGGCTCGCCCACGACGATGATCTCTTCGAGCTGCTCCATCGCCTCCTCGGTGATGATCAGCGCCGGTGAGGCTTGCGANNCGTCCGGCTCCCGTTCGTTAACTTCGCGATCCCGTAACTATAACAGCCTGGCGGGTTGGTCGGCCAAGGCGTAGCTGCGGTAGCGGCTGCCGGACTCGTCGATGAAGCCGATGCTTACGGGTAATGCCCCTGCATGTCCTGGCACTCGTAGTCATCTTCGCCGACCGGCCGGCAGAAGTGCGGCCACTTGTTCTTGCGCCAGAAATCAGGGAGACCTACCAAGTTGATGTAGTCTTTCATCGCGGGCTGGTTCAACATGTCGCGGAAAGGCGGCGCGAATATGTAAGTGATCGTCAGGAAGCGGTTGAATGTACTGTCGTCCAGCCAGCGCACCAGGTGCTCGCCGTTCTTGAGCAGCATCGAGCCCGTGATGAGCCGGTACGCCTGTTCATTTTCGGGCAGCAACTCCGCGAATTCCGCACGCAGGGACGGGTCGAAGTACCCGTCGATCATTTTTTCTCTGTAGTCGTCAAGGCTCACTCCCGGTCGCAACGCGCCACTTTCGGCACTGAGTTCCTCCGGGACAAACTGCCAAAGCCGCGATTTGGCGCCACTCGCATCGCCCGTCATCAGGTCGACGATGGCCATGTTGTCATAGCCTGCGGGATAGCCCATGGCCATCGTCTTCTCGAGTTCGGCAATGCCTTTGGCCAACTCGCCGTGACTGATGTAGGCGCGACCGAGAACGCTGTGAATGACCGCGTTTTCGGGCGACATTTCTACGGCCCGTTCCAGCGCGACTATGGCATCGTCGAACCAGCCGACGGCGGTGTAGAACAGACCAGCGTCCGACGTGTACTGGTTGTTGTTCATTAGCTGTGAAGCACGGTCGAAGTATAACCAGGCCTGCGCCCAATCCAGACGGTGCACATTGGCGTTGGCGATCGTCAGCAGAGCCACTACAAGTTCGGGATTCAGCAGCAGTGCACGATTCGCGGCATCGATCGAAAGGTCGATGTTCCGATCGATGTCCGCGTTAGACAGCTCACCATAGACTACTTCGGCGTTGTAGCTGGCCGATAGACCCCCCCAGGCATCGGCGAAGTCAGGATCCAACTCGACGACACGGGACAGCAGGTCCTGCGCCTCCCTGATCTGCTCCCAGCTGGGCACGTCGAATTTCCTCAGCGCCTGCAGGTAGAGATCGTACGCCGCCATGTTTTCCGTCGGCACGTCGCCGACCTGGTCACCCAGCAGTTCGACCTTCAAAGCATCGGCTATGGCCAGGCTGATCTCGTCCTGGATTGCGAAGATGCCCTGTAATTCTCGATCGAAGGTCCGCGACCACAGGTGCGTATCGTTGGCGACATCGATCAGCTGCGCCGTTACCCGAACACTGTTGCCGTCGCTGCGGATCGAACCTTCAAGTATGTAGTTGACATCGAGGCGCTCGGCGATCTCCGGTATCGAGAGGTTCGCGCCTTTAAGGGAGAATGCGGTTGTCCGTGAGGTGACGTCGAGTTCTTCGATTGTGACCAGTACATTGAGAATCTCTTCGGCCATGCCATCGCCGAAGTACTCCTGGCTGCCGTCAGCACTCATATCAACAAAGGGCATGACAGCGATCGAGTTTTCAATTGTCTCCCGCGCCGGCCCTTCGGCAAGGGTAGCCTGCTCAGGCGCTGAAAAACGATCGAACAGTAGCAGGGCAAGGGCTATGGACATCAGGCCGATGATCAGGCGATTAATCCGTTGCCCGGTTGTCGCGCGGATGCTTACCGCCTCGTCAACTTCGTCTGACGGCTTGATGCCTTCTGGCGTCAGTTCGAATGCCCAGGCAAAGAAGACGGCGAAGAAGAATCCGATGATGCCGAGATAGACGACGATGCTGTTAATCGTCTCTGGCAGGTTGAGTGCAGGTACGACAATATCCGTAACCTGCAATAAGACCCACCAGAGGGCGATGTAGGCGATCGCCACCCTGAAGACATTACGACGTTTCAGCTCGGCGAGGAAACTCATACGTCAGTACTGGCCCGCCTGGTGTAAAACACCACTATATACAAGCAGCGAGTCAGTATGAAGCGATTAGACGGCCAACCGATACACCCGGTAGCGGCTGCCGGACTCGTCGATGAAGCCGATGCGGATGCCGTAGTTGCCATTGCACAGCCAGCGATAGATCTGGCGGACCTGTGGCTCGATCTTGGGAAATGCGAGCGCGTCCCAGGGCAAGGACACCGCGTCGTACCAGCCGCATTCGGTCGCCTCATTGGTCGCGCAGAATGCGGGCTCTTCATCGAGGTGGCAGCGAAACACGAGGTGCGTCTGCGCCATGTGCAGGATCGAACTGACGCTGACCAGGGTCATCTCGTCGGCATCGACGTCGATGCCGGTCTCCTCGCTCAGCTCGCGCGCCGCCGCGACCTCCGGCGTCTCGTCGTTCTCCATGAAGCCGCCTGGCAGCGCCCACTTGCCGGCAGCCGGCGGGATGCCGCGTTTGATCCAGAGCACCTTGTCTCCGACGCAGACGTAGACAGCGACCAGGACGCTCGGGCTCTGGTAGTGCGTCTTGCCGCAGCCGTCACAGACGAATCGCTCACGGTGATCGCCGGCCACCGGCTGCAGGGACACGGTCGAGCCGCACGCGGAACAGTACTTCACGGGCCGGACGCGCTGCTCTGCATCACTGTTTCAGGAGTTCGTCCACCCGGTCGATCATGTCGTCCTTGTTATAGAGGTCATAGTAGATCGACGCCATGACGTTCTGCGGACCGAAGAAGAAACGCTCGTAAAGCACCTGGCGATTGCCGAAGCCGGACACCGCGACGTCGTGCGCCAGCCGGAACAGTGCAATGCGCTCTTCGCTGTCGAGATTGACGGTCTGGAAATACGCCTCGACGTCAGCGGCAAGTTCGTTGCTCAGGTCCGCCTCTGTCGGCGTCGCCATCAACGAACTCGAGCCGAGCATGTGGATCATCTCGATGAGCCGCGGATACATCTTCGGGTAGAGATTTCTCGAGGTGTCCAGGGGTCTGCGGAGCGGCACGTAGTTGCCCCACTGGTCCTCGTGCGCTTCCGCTTCGCCCTGGTAGCGCAGCGCCCGAACCGTCTCGGCGGTCCACATGGCCTCGGCGATCATGCCCTTGACGTTCATGTCCTTGTCCTTGCCGGTGGCCCTGGCCATCGCGCAGAGCAGGCCGACAATGAACTCGGTTTTGGCCAGCTTGCCACAGATCACCTGGTGCATCATGTGCACGACCGCGTTGGTCTCCGCGAACGCCCGGTTGCAAAGCAGCGGCTCACGGTACATGAAGACCCGCTCCCACGGAATGTGCACGTTGTTGAAGATGATGACGGCGTCCATCTCTTCGTAGCGCGACGACAGTGGCGCATCGTAGTGCGACTTCTGGTGATCGTAGGTATCCCGGCAGATCATGCGGATGCCGGGCGTCGCGGTTGGGATGGTGAACGCAAAAGCGTACGGCAGGTTGTCTTCCGAAGCCGTCAGCAGGGACGACGGGAAGACCTCGATCTCGTCGGCATGCGGCCCGAGCGTCGCCAGCAGCCGGGCGCCGTTGACGACGAGGCCGCTGTCCGTCTCCTTGACGACCTGCAGCGCCACTTCGGCGCTCGATTGGCCTTTCTTCGCCTGCTCGAAATTATAAGTGGGGTTGATCAGCGTATGCGTCAGAACCTTGTCGTTGGTTTTGATGTACTGGTAGTAGTTGCGCATGTTCTCGGCAAACTCCGGCCGCCCTTCCGTGAGGAAGTCGGCGCTCGCCGCAAATGCGGTGACCGAGGCATTCTTGTAATCCGGCGTGCGTCCGAACATGCCGTTCGACCACCTGGCCCATTCGTAAGCCGAGGCGCCGCGTTTCTTCACGTCCTCGACCGACTTCGGGATCATGAAGGAAGTGGCGTAGGTATTGCCGTCTTCCTCGTAGGTCACGATATCCTTGTAGCGCTCGTCGAACTGCCGATCGAGAAATCCGGCGAGCGTCTCTGCGCCGCGGTGCATCGCCGGGTGGGCGGTGACGTCTTTGACTTTTTCGCCATGTATCCAGACGTCGCGATCATCGCGCAGGCCTTCGAGATACTGTTCACCCGTGCGTATCCCGTCACCTTTCGGGAGTTCATTACTGCTGCTCATCTTGGCTACCATGGTCTGTTACCTGTTTGTCGGTTGCCGCTCGCGATGCCGGGCGGCTTTGTTGTTCGTCACTGGTTGACGGCCCGTTTCTCCTCGGCCGCCGCGGGGTCGAGCGCCGCCACCTGCTCGAGGCTGTCGATCAGTCGTTGCCAGTCCTGCGCGTCGATCGAGGCCCGCAGTTCGGCGTAAGCCTCGTCCACCCGCGGCCGCACCCGGCGGTGCAGTTCCCGGCCTTGCTCGGTGGCATAAACAAATACGTTGCGCCGATCGGATTCCGACCGCTGCCGGGCGACCAGCCCCTGGTTGGCGAGGCGGTCGACGACACCGACCAGGCTCGGCGCGGGGATCAGCGTGATGTCGCTCAGCTCGCGAAAGGCGATGCCGTCCCCCTCCCAGAGCACGCGCAGCACCCGCCACTGTTGCTCGGTCAGCCCGAACTCGTTGAAAATATGCCGAAATCTCGGCATGACGGCGTCCAGCGCCCGGTACAGCAACATCGGCAGAGAACGACTGAAACTTTGGGTTGCCATCAAATTCGGCGTCTATTAATATATTAATAATTTATATATTAATGACCTGCCGGACCCTGTCAAGGCATAAATAAGGACAAGAACGAGTGAATGACAGCAAGGCCTTCCGGCAGTGCCTCGGCAGATTCGCCACCGGCGTTACCGTGGTCACCTGCTGTGATGCGGGCGGCCAGCCCTGCGGGATTACCGCCAACAGCTTCAGCTCGGTATCGCTCGACCCGCCGTTGATCCTCTGGAATATCGCGAAAGTCTCGAACTCGCTCGACGCCTACCTCACTGCTCGGCATTTCGCGATCAATGTGCTCTCCTCCGCGCAGCGCGATATTTCTGATCACTTCGCGCAGTCGGATCACACCTTGTTCGGCGGCGTCGACTANNNNTGCGTGACCCGCGAGATTCACAACTGCGGCGATCACTACATCATCATCGGCGAGGTCGAGCGCTTCAGCGCCGAAGACGGCGAGCCGCTGCTGTTCTACAGCGGCGGCTATCGCGCCATGGGTGACTGACACCAGTATTTATTGATGAGCTATCCGACGCGCAAAATAGGCCCCTTCGAGGTTTCCGCGATCGGCTTCGGCTGCATGACGCTGTCCCATGCCTATGGCGTCCCGCCAGCGGCGGACGTGGGCGGTCGCATACTCAACGAAGCGCTTGACCAGGGCTACACGATGCTGGATACGGCCGCGTTGTACGGATTCGGGTTGAACGAAAGCCTGATCGGCTCGGCGATCGCTCATCGCCGCGGCGAATACATCCTCGCCAGCAAGTGTGCGCTGCACGGCGTCGACGGCAAGCGCGAACTGACCAACGACCCCGCAAAGCTCAGGCAATCCTGCGAAGACAGCCTCAAGAGGCTGAACACCGACGTCATCGATCTGTTCTACCTGCATCGTTACGACAAAGTCACGCCGCTCGAAGACAGCGTCGGCCTGCTCTCTGACCTCGTCCGCGAAGGCAAAGTGCGGCAGATCGGGCTCTCCGAGGTATCGGCCGACACCTTGCGGCAAGCGCACGCGATCCATCCGATCGCAGCCGTGCAGTCCGAGTACTCGCTGTGGACCCGCGAGCCCGAGATCGCGGTGCTCGACGCCTGTCGGCAACTCGGCGCCGCTTTCGTAGCCTTCAGCCCGCTGGCGCGCGGTTTCCTGACCGGCCGCCTGCGCGACGTCGCGGCGCTGCCCGAGAAGGATTTTCGTCTCAACATGCCGCGCTTCCAGCCGGAGAACTATGCGCAAAACCTCGTATTGCTCGACGGCTTTGCCAGCCTGGCGACGAGCCTGGACTGCACATCGGCACAGCTCGCGCTCGCCTGGCTGCTGGCCGTCGACGATAACGTCATCCCCATCCCGGGCACCACGCAGTCGACGCATCTTGTCGAGAATTTTGCTGCGGGGACCGTCGTGCTTGACGATAATGCGCTTACGATGGCGAACCGGATCATCAATCGACACACGGTGATCGGCGCTCGATACAATGCCGGCACCCAGGCGGAGATCGACACCGAGCAGTTCGGAGACGCCTGATGCCGGGGAAGCTCCTGCACCGCATGCTGGTCGCGCCGCTGCCGTATATTCCGAAGTCTCTCGTCTGGCCTCTTTCGCGGCGCTATGTCGCGGGGACCACGCTCGGGGAGGCCTTCGATGTCGTCAGGCAACTCGATGCCATCGGCTGCACCTCGACCATCGACGTGCTCGGCGAAGACTCGACCACTGCGGCCGAGGTCGAGACCGCCCGCGATCTCTATTTCACCGCGCTGAGCGGCATTGCCGCGGAGGGCCTGCCCTGCTATGCATCGGTCAAGCTCTCGGACATGGGCCTCAGGTTCGACGAAGCGCTCTGTTACAACACGCTCGAAGCCATCGTCAGCGAAGCCGCCAAACACGACAACTTCGTGCGCATCGACATGGAGGACTCGTCGGTCACCTCGGTGACACTCGACATCTACCGCCGGCTGCGTGAACGTTTCGACAATGTTGGCGCGGTCGTGCAGTCCTGCCTGCACAGAACCGCGGACGATGTTGCGCGCCTGCTCGACGACGGCATTGCGCATCTTCGCTTGTGCAAAGGGATCTACATCGAGCCCGAGGACATCGCGTATACCGATGCCGACGACATCCGCAATTCCTATCGGTCTCTGCTCGTCCAGCTGTTCGAGGGCGGAGCCACCAAGGTCGGGATCGCGACTCACGACCCGCTGCTCGTCGAACACGCCGAACAGACCATTCGCTCGATGCACATCGACAAATCGCGGTACGAGTTCCAGATGCTGCTCGGCGTCGCCGGCACGCTGCGCGATCGGCTGGTCGCCGCGGGGCATCCGTTACGGGTCTATGTGCCCTTCGGCGAGCGCTGGCATGCCTACTCGATGCGCCGGCTCCGCGAAAACCCGGAGATCGCAATGCATATCGTCAGGAATCTCTTCGTTCGGCGCGGGCAGTTTCGCAAGTCGGCCCGTCGTTGACTTGGTCAGGATTTGAGCGACGAGAAGGCGTCGAGCGCGCGTTCCCGGGATGCCTTGAGGTCGACGATCGGCTGCGGGTAGTCGTCGCCGAGCGTAACGCCTGACGATTGCAGAACATCTGCCGGCGCCTCCCAGGGGCAATGCAGGTATTTGGTCGGCAAGTCGGCAATTTCCGGGACGTAACGGCGCACGTAGTCCCCGTCGGGATCGAACTTCTGCCCCTGGGTAACCGGGTTGAAAATGCGGAAATACGGCGCGGCATCGGCGCCGCAGCCGGCGATCCACTGCCAGCTCGCGCTGTTGTTCGCGAGATCCGCGTCGACCAGCGTATCCCAGAACCAGTCCTCGCCATGATGCCAGTGCAGCATCAGGTTCTTGACCAGGAAAGAACCGACGATCATGCGCACCCGGTTGTGCATGTAGCCGGTTCGCCACAGCTCGCGCATCCCGGCGTCGACGATCGGGTAACCCGTTCTTCCGCGCTGCCAGCACTCGAGCGCCGCCGGATCGTCGCGCCACGGAAAGCGGTCAAACTTCGCCTGCAGATTTTTTCTCGGCAGCTGCGGCCAGTGATAAAGCAGGTAATGGGAAAACTCGCGCCAGCCGAGTTCGCTCAGGAAATGATCCACGTCCGTCTCGAAACCTTCGCGCGCCTGGAATCCCTGTGCTGCATGCCATACCTGGCGTGGCGAGATTTCGCCGAAGTGCAGGTGGGGCGACAGCCGCGAGACATGTTCCCGGTCCGGTCGATTGCGGCCTTCCTTGTAGTCACGGATGCCGTGCTCGAGGAACTGCTGCAGCCTCGAATGCGCACCGTCCTCACCCGGTTGCCAGGCCGTGGCCATTTCCTCGTACCAGCGGATGCCGGGCATCAGGCCGAGCTCGTCGAGCGCCAGGCCCAGCGGCGACTCGTCGAATGCGGCCGGGTCTGCCGCGCCGAGCGGCTGCCCGGGCGCAGGCGCCGCCCCGAGACAGCCTTTCCGGTAAAACGGCGTGAACACCTTGTACGGCGTGCCGTCTTTCTTCATCACCGTCTGCGGTTCGAACAGCAGCGAGCCGTTGAAGCTCTCCACGTGGATATCGTCTGCTGCCAGCGCGCGCTTGATGTCGCGGTCGCGAGCGATGCGCCAGGGCTCGTAACAGCGATTCCAGGCCACGCCCGCGGCGCCGATGTTGGCGGCGAGTTTCGGCAGGATCTCCGCGGCGTTGCCGGCAAAGCAGCGCAGGTGGCCATCGAGAGAACGATCCAGCGAAGTCAGGCTCTGGTACAGCCACCAGCGGCTCGCGGCGCCCATGCGCCAGGCGCCTGCACTTTCATCGTCAAGTATGTAGACCGGCAGGATCGGTCGCCCGGACTCGGACGCGGCGTCGAGCGCCGGGTTGTCTGCGATCCGCAGATCCTGCCGGAACCAGACGATGTAGGGTTGCGTGGCGCTCATGACACGGCGTGCCGGTAAGTGCGGGAAGGCAGTCAAGTATAGGGGACCGACGCGCGCGACCGGGACGGTTTTTCGTAAACGTTTGTAACAGCGATCCGGGGCGAATCACTGTTGATTCGATTTACTGGCCGGACTCGTCGTCCGCCTTGCCGAGGCGGCGGTAGTAGTCGGCGACGATCTCCCGGTGTGCTTCGGGGATTTCGTCCGCCGTCGTCGTCCGCACGCTGTCGTTGCTGCGCACGGCGCGCGCCAGCGCGATCTCGAGTTGTTCGACCCTGGACAGCGCCAGCCGCGCCTCCTGTTCCAGCAGTTCGGGATTGCCGCTCCATTCGGAGGCGCGGATCTGCGAGGCCAGGCGACGCAGTTCGTCGATATCCTGTACCGGCACGCCGCGACCGCGCAGCTCGCGGAACATCGCGAGGATCTCGTCCGAAATGTTGTCGGCCGAGCGGTCGAATTCGCGGGTCATCTCGATGTCGCCGATTTCGATGCCCGTCGTCTGCTGCAGGTCGTCACGTCCCCGGCGCGTGGCCCCGCCGTTCGCCGTGTTGCCCTCGGCGAACGCCTGCAGCTGGCGGCGCAATTCGCGCGTCTCCGCGAGCGTCTGCTGGATGCCGCCGCCCTGGCCCTCGTTCTCGCCCGGCTGGCCGCCGCGTCCGCCGTCCGCCATCGAGCGCGCCCGTTCGAGGTCCTGCTGCAGTTCGCGCAGCGCCTCGGTCACGGCGCTTTCGCTCCCGGCGACGTACACGGCCTCGCCGATTTCTATATAGGATGCAGCGACGGCAATGCGCGTTTCGACCTCTTCCTCGCGCAGTTTGTCGAGCGCCTCGCGTATCTGTTCGGCGGCGGCGGGCTCGGCTTCGGCCAGCTGCTGCGCCGTATTGCGAGCGTCCTGCTCGAGCCCCTGGACGTCCGTCTGCAGCTGGCGCTTCTCCTGCGCGAGCTCGTATTCCTCGAGGATCGACATGCCGCTTTCGAGGCGATTGAGATCGTTGCGGCCGACGTTGACGCCGCGGATCGACTCCTGCAGGCGGTCCTCCATCGCGCGCTGGTCTTCGTACAGTTGTTCCGCGCGGTCGGCCAGGTTGTCTAGCGAGGCCTGCATGGCGCGGCGCATCTCCTCGGTCGCCTGGTCGCGCGCGCCCTCGAGCTGCCGCTGCGCTTCGCTGGCCGCGCGCTGGAGCTCATCCGGATTGTCGCTGGAGCGCATCGCCTCATCGACGTCGTTCATCGCCCGGATCGCGCTCTCCAGCCTGCGCTGCAGCTGCTCCATTTCCCGGCTGCCGGACTGACCGCCCTGCTGCTGCGAACCGCTTTCCGACTGCTGTCCCTGGCCGCCCTGGCTCGACTCGTTCGACGCCGACTGTTGCTGCTGCATGCGCTCCAGGCGCTGGCGCAGTTCCTCGACCTCGCGGCGCAGCATCTCCTGTTGCCAGCGCTGCGCGGCGGTCGGCTGCTGGTTGCGCTGCATGTTGCGCGCGAGCTGTTCCTGGCGGCGCGCGAGTTCCTCGAGTTCGTCGGCCGTCTCCTCCATCTGCTGCTGCGGCGGTTCCGGCGTGGCGCGACTGCCGGTTTCGTACTGGTTCTTCTCGAGGTCCATCTCGATCTCGAACATCTCGGAGAGGTCGCGGCCGGCCTGGCCGCCACCGCCGCCGCGATTGTTCGCCTGCAGCGAGACGCTGATATCCGTGAACACCGCTTCGGCGGCGAGCAGGTGCTGCAGCGCTTCCTGTTCCGGCAGGATCGCCTGCTCGAGATCGATCTCGCCGAGCCGTTCCGCGGCCGGCACCATGGCCGCCGACGCCTTCTCGAGGTTCTCCACGAACTGCGCGATTTCCTCGGTCGACGCCGTGAGCTGGCGCGCCTGTGTCCGCTGCGCGAGCGTGTCGACCTGTTCGCGGAGCGTCGACTGCACGCGTGACAGCAGCGCGGCGTTGTCCGATACGTAGGCGGGGTCGTTGCGGCGTCCCTCCTGCTGCTCCCTGATCAGGTTCCAGGTCGAGACGATGATCTCCTTCTGCCGCTCCGAGATCTCGGTCTGTTGCTGGCCCTGCCCGCCCATGCCGCCGCCGGCCTGCTGCGACTGGGAATAACGGCGGTCGAACGGCTGCACGTCGATGAAGAAGATGTCGGTACGCGCCGTATTCTCGCGGTCGGCGGCGACCGCGTAGTAGGACACCAGGTCACCCGGCACGAGCGCGTCCGCTTCTGCCATCGACTCCAGTAAGAACACGTGATCGACCTCGGCGAAGTCCGCGTCGACGGGCAATTCGACGGCTGTCCAGTCGCCGCCGTTCACCGAGTACCGCAACTCGAGAGATTCCAGCCTGAAGTCATCGCTGGCCACGACCCGCGTGGTGACTTCCTCGATGCTGCTGGCGCTCCAGTCCCGGCCCGGCCGCGCGAACTGCAGCTCCGGCAGCGCGTCATCGAGCAGGGTGACGAAGTAATCGTCGGTCAGGCGAATTTGTTCGCCGCCGACCCTGGCGGCGACGAAGTATTGGCCGTCGGCGCTGACGGTGAAAGCCGCGGTCGCGGTATTACCGTCGATATCGAGCGGCACGACCTGCTCGTCGATCACCAGCTCGCCCGGCGTCATCGCTCGGTCGGCCGTCACCTCGACGACGATCTCGGTATCGGCGATGGCGCGCACATCCCCGCCCGGGTCGCGCGTTTCGTCATCCTTGCCGGTCCATTCCGGGAAGCGATAGGTCACCGCAAGATTCTCGACCACCGGCAGGTCGACGACATTGATCTCGAAGGTCTCGCTGCGGACGTTGGCCGCCGACACATAGTATTCGAGCGGCTGCCGCACCGAGAAGAAGGTGAATTCGAAGTTGTCGCCGAGGTCGGCCATCTGCACCTGCTGCCAGTCGCCGTCGCCGAACTTCGCGTGGACATAGGCATCCGCCGGATCGAAACCCTGCATCGCGGCCTGCACGTTGACGGTGCCGCCGAGACGGATGCCGTCGTCGCCCGGCAGGACCTCGATGCTCTGCGGGGGCAACAGGCCGGGGAACGCCCAGCCGAACCACAGGTGCCGGACCCCGTAGGCGTAATTGCCCGGTCCCGCGATGGCGAGGAACAGGAGCGCGGCCAGCGCGACGCCGGCGGCCGTCAGCACGGTCGAAAACTCGCGTTGCGGAATCCGCTGTTCGGGTTCGTTGCGGCCGGCGATCTGCATCGAGTCCTCTGCCAGCAATTCGCCGAGCGGGTGGCTTTCGGCCTGCATCTCGACCCAGGTTCTCACCCGCCCGTCGAACCCGGGCGTGCGCGCCTCGATCTCCGCAGAGCCGTCCGTTTCGAGATTGCGGCCCGGCAACACGACGAGCCGGTAGACAATAGCGGCGATCGTGGCAAACAGCAGGAGGCGGGCGGTGACGACGATCTCTGCCGGGAATCCACGGCGGATCGCCAGGCTGACAGCGATAACGGTGACCAGGAGGGCGGCGCCCGCTAGAACGGCCAGGCCGCGGGCCATGACGAGCTGTTTCAGGCGAAGCCTGAAAAGGTTCAGGTAGCGTTCAAAGTCGCTCGTCGAACTCATGCGCGCTCCGTATTGCGCGGTGCAAGGTGCATATTACCTATAAACGATTCGCCGATGACAACGACCGCGAGGATCAACAGGATCCAGTGCCACAGCTCGACCACGTTTTCCTGCTCGGCGCGAAACGCGGCGCCTGCCACGACCGGCTGACCGCCGGTTGCCTGCTGCCAGTTGTCGAGGACCTCCTGCGTGACCTTGCGCAGGTCCGATTCCCGCGGATCGATGTTTGCCGCAATCAGCGACTGCCCCTGCGGGGTATAGACCTCGTAGAAGCCCGGTTTATCCAATTTAATTTGTTGTTCGCGGGTCGTGTCAGCCAGCGACAGGATCGTATTGCCGTCCGGGTCCACCACCTGTCCCGAAGTGTGGCCGGCCAGCACGAGCGGCAGGCTCGCGCCCGCCGTATAGGTCTTGCGCATGTCGTTGCTGCCGGACAGGTAGCGGGCCGCTTCGACCATGAAGCCGACAAACACCGGCTTCGACGGCAGATCGTGCCACTGGTTGTCGAGCATCGACGGCATCAGCAGCAGCCGGCCGTTGCCGATGCGCCGCTCGAGCAGAAAGGGCTCGTTGTTCTCGAGGCGAATGAGCACTTCGTCGCCATCCTGCGCTGTGAGCGACAGGTTCCGCGTCACGTTGACGCTCTGCCAGCCCTCGGTCTGCGCGAGGACCGGGTGGCGCGTGTCCATCTGGCCGATGGACAGGAAATCGTCCGCCGGCTGCCGCAGGCTGGCATCCGCCTGGCGATGCCCGGACACCGGCAGCGTCTCCATTGCCGCAGCGCGCTCCCCGGCGAACGCGAGCAGGCTGCCGCCGTCGTCGATGAATTCCGTGAGCGCCGATTCGAGCTGCGGATCGAGCATGCCGACGTCGTCGACGATCGCCCAGCGATAACGACTCAGCACGCGCTCATCGAAGTCGCCGGCGATCATGATCTCGACCTGGTACGACCCGGACGATTCGAGCGCGGCGGACAGGTAGGTCACGGGCAGGCCGCCGGCATTGATCGTAATCAGCGGGATCGGCGCCGGTGGCGAGCGATCGACGATGTAGTACCAGGCATCGTCCGCGGCAAAGTCATCATCGGTATTGATGCGCAAGGTCACCCGGTTCTCGCCCTCTTCCCAGGCCGGCATGGCGAACAGCAGTGACTGCGTGCCGGTCGGGCTCAGGCCACGTTCGTCGACGACGATGTCGTTGACAATAAGCTCGACATCGGCGATGCGTTCCCGGTCGCCGGCGCCTGTCAGTCCCGCGCTCAGTCCGTCAGCCGTCTCGCGCAGGTAGTCGATCGACCAGTTGAACGGATCGCCGGTGCCGACGACGTGCGGCACGAACGAAGTGACGCTGCCGGGAATCACGTCCGAAAACCGCACCGGCATCGCGCTGGCCTGGAAATCGCTGATGAAATGCAGCGCCACGGGCGGCGGCAATGCCGACACATATCGTTCCATCGCGCCCATGACCTCGCCGTAGTCCAGGCGGACCGCGCCTGCCGCCAGCGACGACAGCGACCCGGTGGCTGCGCTGCGATCTGCGGTCAGCGAGCCGATCACCTGCAGGTCACCGGCCGCGGACAGGACCTGGAGCAGCGCGTCGTTCGGGGCATCGGCGATCGCCCGCCGCGCCTCGGTGAGCGCCTGGTCGAAGACGCCCGCCCGTCCCATCGACGCAGAGGTATCGACGAGGATCACGCGGGTCCCCGCGTCCGTCGCCGCAATGACCTCCGGCGGCCGCGCCAGGAAGGGCTTCGCGAACGCCAGCACGAGCAACGCCAGCAACGCGATACGCGCGCCCAGCAGCAACAGGAATTTCAGTTTCTTGCGGACGTGGACTCGTTGCTGCGCGGACTCGAGCAGCATCGCCGAGCTGAAGGGCTTGCGATCGGAACTCTGCGTCTGCAGCCGATGCAGCCACAGCGGCAAGGCGATCGCAAGAATTCCGGCGAGGAAAAGTGGCGCGACGAAACTCATTATTGCCGCCGCTCTCGAAACAGCAGGTAATTCCTGAGCGCCTGGTCGAGCGAATCCGTGGTGTTGATCAGCACGTGGTCGGCGCCGATGCCCGCTGCCGCTTTCTGCAGTTCGTCGACGTGCGCGCGGATGCGCTGCGGATAGTGTTCGCGCATGAATTCGGGGTCCACCTCGACGGCCTCGCCGGTCTCGAGGTCCTCCAGTAACACGTTGCTACGGAACTCGGGATCGAGCTCCTTCTCGTCGAGCACCTGGAACAGCACGACGTCCTGGCCCTGCCACGCGAGCGGCGTGACGCCGGAGAGCAAGGCGTCGATATCACAGTAGAAGTCGGAAATGACGGCGACCAGCCCGCGACGATTGACCTGTTCGCGGAACTTGTCGAACGGCTTGTCGAACTTGGTCCCGGTGGACGCCTCCGCCGAATCGATGCAATGCAGCACGCCCTGCAACTTGCCGGCGCGCGTCGAGGGCTCACGGTAGTCGCGAACCTCTTCATCGAAGATCATGCAGCCGACGGCGTCGTGTTGACGCGCCGCCAGGAACGCGAGGCTCGCGGCGAGAAACTGGGCATAGCGCAGTTTGCTGACCGGCGGGCCGCCGAATCCCATCGACGCGCTGGCGTCGAGCAGGATCATCAGGTGCGAATTGGTGTCGCCGAGGAAGCGCTTGATATAGGTGCGATCGGTGCGGGCATAGACGTTCCAGTCGATGAAGCGGGGATCGTCGCCCTCGTTGTACATGCGGTATTCCGCGAACTCCTGGCTGAAGCCGAACATCGGCGAGCGATGCAGGCCGATCATGACGCCCTCGACGACCGAGCGCGCCACGAGATCGAGGTTCTTGAGACCCGCCAGCACCTCCGGGCGCAGCAGGTCGCGCGCGGTCGCCTGGCTTGCCTGCAGCGGCGACAAGCGTCAGCTCCCCACCCTGGCCAGCATCTCCGTCAGCACGTCGTCCACGGACATGCCGTCGGATTCCGCAAAGTAATTGCACAGTACGCGGTGGCGCAGTACCGGCAACGCGAGGCTACGGACATCTTCCTCGGTAACGTGGTAACGACCGCTCAACAGGGCGCTGGCCTTGGCCGCCAGGTTGAGGAACATCGTCGCGCGTACGCTGGCGCCGTAATTGACGTAGCGCTTCACGACATCCGGGGCGTTCGCCTCGGACGGCCGGGTGGCGCGGACGAGGTCGACGGCGAATCGATTGACTTCTTCCGACACCGGGATCTGCCGCACCAGCCACTGGAAGCGAACGATCTCCGCGGCGTTGGTGCATGCCCTGACCTCCGGGATATCGACGCGGGTGGTGAAGCGGTTGACGACGGCCAGTTCCTCGGCGTCGTCGAGGTAATCGAGCAGCACATTGAACAGGAAGCGGTCGAGCTGGGCTTCGGGCAGCGGGTAGGTGCCCTCGAGTTCGATCGGGTTTTGCGTGGCCAGCACGAAGAACGGCGGCTCGAGCGTGTGATGCTCGCCGCGCACGGTAACCGAGCGTTCCTGCATCGCCTCGAGCAGCGCGGCCTGGGTTTTCGGCGGCGTCCGGTTGATCTCGTCCGCGAGCAACACGTTCGTAAAGATCGGGCCTTTGACGAAAGTCCACGACCGGTGGCCGGTTGCAGCGTCTTCCTCGATGATGTCGGTGCCAGTGACGTCGGTCGGCATCAGGTCGGGCGTGAACTGGATCCGCTTGAACGTCAGCCCGAGCGCGTCGGCAAGCGTCCTGACGAGCAGCGTCTTCGCGGTCCCCGGCATGCCGGTGATCAGGCAGTGGCCGCCGACGAGGAGCGTGATCAACAGGTGTTCGACGACATTCGCCTGGCCGATGATGACTTTGCCGACCTCCTCGCGGAGGCCCGCCGCCGCCTCCTGGAAACTGCCGACGAGCTCGCGCACTTCATCCGTCTCGAAAACTTCTTTCTCTTTGCTTGCCATCTTTTTTCCGTTATTCCTGGTTTTGTTCGATGCCGTCATCGGCGCGCATCAGGTCCAGCAGCAGTTTCTGCGCCGGTCGAAAATTGGGCGCCACGTCGAGCGCCATCAGAAGTTGTGCCTGCGAAGCTTCGCGGTCGCCGAGCGCGCTGTGCGCTCGCGCCAGCCGATAATATGCAGTCGCTTTGTCATGCGGGTCCAGCGCCAGTGCGACCAGGTATTCCGGGAGCGCCTCCGCCGCGCGGTCCGCTGCCATCAGCAGGTCGCCGAGCGTGCCATGCAGCTCACCGTCGAGCGGGTCGACCAGGTTGACCGCCTGCAGGACGGCGATCGCTTCCGCCTGCTGCCCGGATTCGGTCAGCCATTCGCCCAGGCGCTTGAGCGTGCCGGGGTCGTAACCACCATGCCGCCAGAAGGCGCTCAGGGCATCGATCGCGCCGGCACGATCGCCGAGCGAATCGCGGGACTGCGCCAGCGCGATGTAAGGGCTGTCGGGCTCGACGTAGCCCGGCAGCAGGTCGATCAGGTGCTCGGCCAGCTCGATGATCGCCGCCCAGTCTTCCTCTGCGGCGCGCTCGCCGATCGACTGGTGCGTCCGGTGCCAGTCCTCGAAATTATCGAGAATGGCGCCGTGCTGGTCATCGACATAGCGGTCGAACTGGTCGTCGAAGTCGGTCGGCGACATGCCGAACACGGCAGGAATGGCGTCCGCCGTCTGCATGCCGTCGCCGAATGCATGGAGCAGCTCGCGCAGCTTGTCGTCGCCGAATCGATGGTCGATGAAATCGCACACGAGCCCCGCCTGCATGTAGGACACGATGACCTGCTCGTCGTAGGTCGGGCGGATGAATCCCTCGTCGAGTTCGGCGACCGGCAGGAATTTGTCCTCCTTCATCGCGCTGTAGACGGCCATCGGGATACGGACGCCGCGGTTCGGTCCGCTGCGCCATTCCTCGAAGACCGAGACGCCTTCGCTGAACCAGCGCGGCACAAGATGACCGGTCGCTTCCAGCGTGAACACGTGCGCCATCTCGTGCCAGAGCGTCGTCCCCCACTGGAATTGCGATGGCGGTCGAGCCGACGGCGAGTCCATCGCAACGACGTAACCGAACGTGGCGCCGAGGATGCCGATGCCCGGCATGCCGGCCGTGCGTACGGCGAAGTCTTCGTGGTCCGGGTACATCTCGACGACGACCGGCTCGCGCAATTCGAAACCGTAGCGCTCGGTGAACGCCGCGATGCTGTCGCGCGTCAGTTTGACCGCGTAGGGCGCGATGGCCGCGGATTCGTCGCGGTGCAGTCGCAGGATGAGCGGCAGGACGCCGCGCTCGGGCAGTTCGGGGTCGTTGATGATGTCGAACTTGTCGAGTGAATCGAGGAGCCGCAGCGTATTGACCGATGTCGGACTGAACGGATCGATGTCGTAGGCGGTTTCCAGGTGCGCACGCGCCCGCGGAAACTGGTTGTCTCGCAGCAGGTTGATGCCGAGCTCCTCGTGCGCGCCTGCCAGCGTCGGCTGGATATCGACCGCCTTCTGGTAGTAGTCGATCGCCTCGCGATAGCGCCGGGTAATGACATAGAAGTGTGCGGGGATCGAATAGATGCCCCCGTAGCTCGGGTTGTACTCGAGCGACAGCGCCGTATACCGGCTGTCAGTGACATTATTAAGCAGGTCGGCAGCGGCACGCAGCGCGTATAGCTCCAGCGGCGGCCAGTCCTCTGCGGTCAGCAGAGCTTCCGCGTTGTCGAGGGCATCACCGGCCTGCTCATGATTGCCGTTCTCCAGCGAGATGCGACCGACCAGCAGCCAGGCGCCAGCGCGCGCGCCCGGCGTCAGCGATTCGTTGCTCAATAGCGGCTGCAGGTAGGCATTCGCTTCAGCGTCGAAGCCGCCGACCAGCACGCGTGCCGCGCCGAGCGCCGCAAACGCGTTGCCCGCGTCGATCTGCAGCGCCTCCCGGTAGAGGTTCATCGCCTCGCCGTCCTGGTGGGTCGCTGCGAACAGGTCGCCCCAGCGCACGCGGATGCCCGCCTCGCCGCGAGACGCGGCAGCCGCGTCACGAAACAGCCGGTTCGCCATCTGCAGGTCGCCCAGCGCCCAGGCGGCTTCCGCGCGGACGGCCGCCGGCGCGTCCGAACCGAGCAGGCGCCGGTAGCAGAGGTCGGCGTCGGCAAGCTCGCCGCGCCAGTGCTGGCGATCGCAGCTCAGCAATGCGGGATGGTCGACCGCGCCGTAGTGAATTTCCCGGCCTGCCGCGAGGGCCGACGTCAGCAACGTCAGCAGCAGGATGACGAGCCGCTCAGCGCTCATTGCCGAGCTCCCGTTCGCGGGATTCGATGGCGTCTTCCACCGTGGCGAGTTCCAGCATCAGCGGCAGGAGTTCCGCCTGGTAGGCCTGCACGGTCAGCTGGTCACGGCGAATGCGCAAGCCTTCGATCGCGTCATTCAATGCGTCACGGCGGCCGACGAGGCGCCGGAGCTCGGGATCGTCTCTTGCCACGCGCACGGTACCCAGCCGGGCGAGACTGAAACGCGCGCCCTGCTCGCCCTCGAGGCGCGGGTGCTCGGTCGCGAGCTGGCCGTTGCGCTCGAAATAGTCGTCGACCTGGCGCTCGGCGAAGTCGAATGCCTCGGCGGCGCTGATCAACTCGTTCTTGTCGAGATCGGCGGTCGTGTCGGTCAGCGCCGCGGCGAAATAATTGCCGAACCTCGTCGCGTGTCTTTCAGCGCCGCTGCGGGTCGCCGCGATCAGCGTCCGGTCGTCCCGTTTCAGCTTGTCGAGCGTCGCGCCGCTGGAGCTGCTGGTGTTGACGATCAGCTGCGCAGCGCGCAGGCCATCGAGCAGTTCGAACAGGTCTGTGTCGGTCAGATCCGGCCCGGCGATGTTGAACTTGTATTCGTGATCGTCAAAGCTGCCGTGACCGATCAGGTACAAAAGCAGGCGGTCATCGGCGGTCATCGAGACGGCGAGATCCGCGAAGTGCGCCAGGATGTCTTCGCGATCGAACGTGCCGCTGCGGAATACCGCGACCCTGTCCCGTGCCGTCAGCGCAAGCGAAGCCGATTCGACGATGCCGACCTGGTCCGCAAACTGGTCGGCAAAACGTGCTTCGCCGCCCAGGCCCTCGATGATGACAACTTCGAGTTCGGCCAGCGCCAGGGCCGGGACCAGGAGCAGCAGCAGGCAGAGGCGGCGCATCAGATCGTGTTCCACCGCCGCCGCAGCAGCCACTCGCCTGCCTTGAGCAGGAACAGCAGCAGGAACACGGCCGGCGCATCCCAGACCGGGCGGTACTCGGTCTCGGTGATGCCGGCGCTCGAATAACGGAGCAAATCGGGCAGTGCCGACAGGTCGTCAGGCTCGAAGTACTCGCCGCCGGTGGCCTCGGCGAGGCGCTGCAGCAGACCGCGATTCGTGCGCAAACCGAAATGCTCGGCCTGCCCGGATTCATACAGCATGCTGCTGCGGCTGGTCGCGACCGGTTCGCCATCCTTTTCCGCGAGCGCCTCGAAGTACCAGGTCCCGGATTGCGACGGCAGCAGCGCGCCCGTATACACGCCGGGCTCGTCCCCCGGCAGCATGGGGATCGACAGGGTATCGCCGGATTCATGTGACGCGACGGCGGTTACGCTGATCTCGTCGACGGGGCGAAAAGCGTCGTCACGGAACTCCGCACGCAAGCTGATTTCGCCGCTCTCGCCCTCGGTACTGGTGTCGAGCGAGATATTCCCGGGCGCATTGCCGACCATTGCTCGCAGCACCTGGCGCCAGAAAGTCTCGTGCTTGGTGTCCTCGAGCGGCAGGCTCATCTGCCAGCGCCACGTGCCGCCGGTCGCCAGGATGTAAGCGTTGCCCCGGCCATAGGGCTGACTGACGAGCAAGGGGATCTGCCCGGCCTCGGTCTCGGCATTGATCAACGCCGATGCCGCCGGCTTGAGGCTGCCGATCTGCTGGTAGTCGGCCACTTCGGGTAATTCTCGCCAGGCGTCGCGATTCAGCTCGTCGTCGCCGTCGAACCTGAGCATTTGGGACGCAAGGCCCTGCGGCGTCAGCGCGACCGCGGCTTTCTTGCGGTGAAAGGTATCCACGGAGGTCGGCGGCAGGCGCGCCGGCAACACGTCGGCGACCGCGGATTGCCCCCAGCCGCCGTTGCCGAGACCGCTCGGCCCGGCGAGCATCAGCAGGCTGCCGCCGCGCACGGATACGAAATCGCGGATCAACTCCTGCTGCGCGACGCTCAGGAATGCCGCCTCGATGCTGCCGATGATCAGCGCGTCGTAACCGAACAGTTCATCCCGGGTCGTCGGGAAGCCTTCCTCCAGCTGTTCGGGCCCGTCGATACCCTGCCGGTAGAACTTGTTCGGGCTGACCCGCAGCAGCGTCGCGATACCCAGGTCTTCGTCGCCGTCGACCGCGCGGCGCATGAATTTGTACTCCCAGCGCGGCTCGCCTTCGAAGTAGAGGATGCGGTATCGCTCATTGGCGACGTTGACGAGCGCCGAGCGGCTGTTGTTCCTGAATTCGGACTCGCCTTCCACCGCGTCGACGCTGAATCGCAACTCGTGCGGACCGGCGTTATTGAGCGGCACGTCTACCCAGGTCGTCGTCGTACCGGCGTCCGCCGCGAGTTCCACGGCCACCAGTTCGATCAGCTCTTCGCCGTCGTACACCTTGACGTTGGTCGACGCCGGCGCATCGTGGCGGATCGTCACGCGCGCGGACACGGTCGACCCGGGTAATGCGTTGTCGGGCAAGGTGACGTCGGTCAGCTCGACATCTTCCGGCATCGAGCTTCGTCCGACACCGATGGTGTGGATCGGCACCCCGTAGCCGGCGATCTCCGCGAGCGCGTCGGCGCCGAGGCCGCCGCCCGTGTCTGCGCCGTCCGAACTCAGCACGATTGCGGCGACCGGACTGTAGCGCGCCTCTTCGAGAACCGCCGTCAGGGACCCGGCGATCGAGGTGGCCGGCGCCGTCGGCCGCGAACCGAGGAAGGAGTCGACGCTGCGCGCCGCCGGACCCAGTTCGTAGTAGCGGACCGCCATCGCGGGCGCGTCGTCGTCGGCCAGGACCGAAGACAGCGCGGCCAGGGCCTGCTCGAAGCGGGTCTGTCCGGAGCCGTTGGCCATCGACTCGGACGCGTCGAGGACCATCGCGATCGCGTTCTCGCCGTCACGCAGACGCTCGGTGGCAATGGTCGGCTGCTGCAGCGCCCAGATCACCACCGCCAGCATCGCGAGCTGCAGGACGCCGATCATGGCGAGCTGGTACCACTGCGCGCCGCGTCGCCGGTAATAAAGGAGTGCGCCGATGCCGACAGTCGCCACCAGGACCAGCGCGTACAGCACCCAGTCCGGCCACTCGCCGAGATAGACCAGCTCGCTTCTCGCGAAGTCCTCGCGCGAATATTTGAACAGGGCCTCAAACAAAGACGTATCTCATCAGTGGGTCATCGCGTAGATGAGATAGTTGATGCCGAATCGATAAGCGAGCGCCGTCATGTTCTCCGGGTAATCGGGCCAGTCGGCGTGCTCCCAGGCGTCGCCGATGTCCATATTGAAATTGATCGCGACCATCAGGCGGCCATCGTCGTCGTAAATCCCGCGCCAGTGCGGCGTGTAGCCGTCTTTTTCATAGGTGACGCCCGAGTATATGAACATCCGCGAGGGAATCTGGATCCGGTGATCGAGATCGTAATGGACGTGGAAAGTCTCGTCGTTCTCCGGGATATCGATGATCGGCCGGTCGGGGAAGACTTTCTCCATCGACGACACGAATGCCGACCATTCCCAGCTGCCGTGAAAGTCGTCGACCATCAGGAAGCCGCCACGCAGCAGGTATTCGCGCAAATGCGCGGCCTCCTGGTCGCTCAGGTACCAGTAACCCACCTCGACGGCATAGATCCACGGGTAGTCATAGATGTTGTCGTCGAGCGGCGTGAGTATGCGACCCTGCTCGGCGACCTCGATGCGCGTCAGGCGGTCGACGCCCTTGGTGAAATGGTATTCGGCGTCCGGCCAGTCGGTCTGCCACATCTGCCGCCGTCCCCTGCCCCAGCCGCCTCCGCGCCCGTAGCGGTTGGCCGAATAGGCGAGGCGGACGAACTGGAATTCCCCGGGCGCCTCCCTGACCTCGAGGCGCGCGGATTCGGCCTGTTCCTGGCCGACGGCGCTGCCCGCCGCCAGCGTTGCAGCGACAATGATCAGGAGACCGGCCTTGCGGGCTGTTTTCGGCATTGAGCGGGATTCCACCTTGTGTCTGGCTATATTACAGACCGTCCGCGCCAACATTAAATTCAATTCGATTCCGGACGCTCATAAAAAGCGATAAATCCGGCATAGCTGAGATGGTCCGGATCGTGCGCGCGATCCTCGCCCGCCGCATTGCAGTCTTCCAGGAATCCCTCGATCTTCTCGCGCAGGCGGGCGATTTCCTCGGGACTGCCGCGGACGTTGTATTTCATCAACAGCGGCAGGTCGTCCCGATCCGCTTCAGCGTCCGCGTGTTGATCGAACCATTTGACGACGTCGGATTCGACGTCCCGGATGACCTGGCGCAACAGGTCGAGTGCACCGTCGCCAGAGTCCCTGTGCGACGAAAAGAGACCCGGATCGACCTCGAAACGATCGGCGATGGTCTTGTAGTAGCGTTCGATCGTGCCGCGTTTCGGCTTCTCCTCGACGAGTTCGAGCAGCCCCTCCTCGACCAGCGCATCGACATGCCGATAAAGCCTGGGCGCCTTCTCGCCCATCCGGTCGGCCACCTGCTTGGTCGTTGCCGGATTGGACGCAAAACCTTCGAGTACCTTGAGTTTGAACGGATCAGTCAGGAGTTTCGCTTGCTCCAGGCGCTTGATGACGTAGGTTTCCATTCACGCAACTCCCTGATTAAAATCAGATTTCTCAAAAATTTGACTATTCACGAAAACGTGAATAAACTTTTGTTCACGTAATTATAAATATTCATAAAAGCGGAAACAAATCATGTCCATCCTCGACCATGCCGTATTCCTGATTGCAGCGATCGTCTTCCCGCTGGTTTCATTTTTCAGCTTTCGACGACTGTTGCAGCGCATCGCCAGCGGCGAAAAGGTCGATCGCAAGACGCTTTACAACTCGACGGCCTTGAGCCTCTGGCTGCTGTTCGTCGTCACGATGATCGCCTGGGCGCTCAGTGGCCGACCCTGGACAGTGCTGGGCTTCGACCTCCGCGTCGACAGCCTCTTCTTCCTCGCCGCCGCGCTGGTCGTTGCAGGGAGCCTCTTTTTCGTCCTGCAGATCCGCCGGCTGCCGTCGCTCGATGCCGACGAGCTCGCCAGGCTCCGGGCCAGTGCGGGCGACGTCGACATCATCCTGCCCCGGAACGGGAACGAACTGGCCCGTTTCTACGGCGTTTCGCTGACCGCTGGAATCGTCGAGGAAACGGTGTGGCGGGGATACTTCATCTGGTACCTGTCCATGTTCATGCCGGTCTGGGCCGCAGCCGTCATCAGCACGATCGGTTTCGGTATCGCGCACGCCTACCAGGGCTGGGCCAACGTGCCGAAGATCACGCTGGTTGGCGCGGCATTCGCGCTGCTGTTCCTGATGAGCGGTTCGCTGTGGCTGCCGATGATCTTTCACGCGATCGTCGACATCGCGCAGGGCCGACTGGCTTACGAGGTGGTCAACCGGACGGACCTGCAAAATCCGTCAGCCGACGACGAGTCGGCTGTCGCATCCGCCTGACCCGGGCGCGTTTCGTATGCCGAACCGGGTGTCGGACTGAGCGCGCGTTACGGTTGTCCGGCCCCCGGCCTTTTGGCAGATTGGTACTTCGTTCGACGGGGAGCGAGATGTGCCGGACCTGACCTTGTATTCGAGCCCGCGGGCCTGCTCGCTCGCCTGCCACATCGCGCTCGAGGAGTCGGGGTTGCCGTTCACGCTGGCGCCCGTGCGGGTGCGGAAGGCCGAGCACCAGGCGGCCGCTTACCTCGCCATCAATCCGTGGGGAAAGATACCCGCGCTGCGCATCGGCGATGAAGTCCTCACCGAGGCGCACGCGATCCTGAGTTTTATCGCCGATACCGCCAATGCCGGCCTGCTGCCCAGCGAGCCGCTGGCGCGCGCCCGGGCGCATGAATGGATGAACTTCCTGTCTGCGAGCGTGCACATCGCATTCCGCCCGTTGTTCAAGCCGCAGTACCTGGTCGGCGACCCATCACGTTACCCCGATGTGCAGGAAGTCGGCATCCCTAACCTGCGCAGGACCTTGCTCGAGGTCGACAGGCGACTGGCGGGCAGAACCTGGGCGCTCGGCGACGAATTCAGCGTGGTCGATCCTTACCTGCTCGTGTTCTGGATCTGGAGCCAGCGGGACGACGTCAGGCCGCACGTTGCCGACATGCCCCACTGGACCGCGCACGCCGAGCGCATGTTCGCGCGCGATGCGACCTGGCGCTGCCTGAACCGGGAAGGCGTCACCGCCGACAACATCAGCGACCCATGAGCCTCGTCTACGCCGGCATCTGTTGTCACGCACCGGGCATTACGAATCGCCCGGAAGCCGCTGCGGCCGACGACTATGCGTCACTGGTGGCCGAGTTCGGACGACTGCGCGAAGACATTCGGGCCAGCGAACCGGACGCGTTGTTCGTGATCTCGGCCGAACATTTCGCCAATTTCTTTGCCGACAACATGCCCGCATACGCGATCGGCATGGCCGACAGTTACGAGGGTCCCATCGAGGATGCCGACTGGCTCGGCATACCGAGAGTCCGCGTGCCCGGCGACGCGGCATTATCGCGCCGTCTCATCGAACGGACCATGCAGGAGGCGGACGTCAGCTACGCCGAGGAATGGCGCTTCGATCACGGCATCATGGTGCCGCTGCATCACCTCACGCCCGAATACGATCTGCCGGTCATCCCCGCCAACATCAACTGCCAGTCGCCACCGTTTTCACCGCTGTCGCGCGCCTACCAGTTCGGACGCGCTATTCGGGCCGCCTTCGACAGCGTGCCGGAGCGCATCGCTCTGCTCGGCACGGGCGGCACCTCGCATTGGCCCTGCACGCCGGACAGCGGCAAAATCAATTCAGCCTGGGACGAGGATTTCCTGGATCGCTGGGCAAGGCACGACGTGCCGGCGATGACCGGCTACGACGACGCCGACATCATCAGCGACGCCGGCGGCGGCGCGCTGGAAATACGCACCTCGATCGCGGTCGCCGGCGCCGCCGGCGGACGCGGCGACGTCAGATTCTACAAACCGATCCCGCAGTTCGCTTGTGGCTGCCTGATCGCCAGCATGACGGTTCATTGAGTTGCAAACCGTTGAACCGGAAATGAGGAAGCAATGATGAAGATCGCCACAGTCACGACCGTTTTGCTCCTGTTGGTCACATTGCCGCTGCAGGATTCAAATGCGCATCACTCCGTGTTCGCGGAATACGACATCAATGGCTCGGTGACCATCGAAGGCGTGGTCACGGAAATCTGGTTCAAGTCGCCGCATATTCGCGTATTCGTCGAGGTCACCGCTGATGACGGCAGCAAGGTGACCTGGAATACGCACGGACACAACCCGTCCGCGCTGCGCCGCCGGGGATGGGTGCGCGACACGCTCAAAGTCGGCGAGAAGATCACCATGAGCGGCGATCCGACTTACGACGGCTCGCCGAAAATGTTCATCCGCGTCATCACTCGCGAGGATGGCTCGATACTCGAAAACAAGGTGGGCAACTGATGCGCGCCTGGCTGGTCGCGGCGCTGCTGCTTGTCGGCGGACCGGCGTTTACCGCGGAGCATTTCGTCGGCAAGTGGGATATCACGCTCGTGCAGGGCCGGTTCACGATGGAAGGCCTGCTGGAGATCCGCAGTGACGACGACGGCCTGGTCGCATTTGTAGAGGGCGGTCCGGTGCGGCTCTCCGTCGACGGCGACGAGATTGCCTTCAGCATGGACGACCGGACTGCGACCGGCATGCCTTTTACCCGCTACCTGACGGGGTCCCTGTCGGCAGGCGCAATCGGCGGAGAATTCGGCCCCGAGCAGACACCGCCAGATGACATCCGGGCATTGTGCGAGCGCCTGCCGCTGGCCTGCCCGGCGCCCACCGGCAACTGGACCGCGGTACCGCATGTGCCGCCCGCCACGTCCGAACTGGCGCCCGCCCCGGTGGACCTGTCCGGCAGCTGGGTGACGGCGGTCGGCGGCGTCCGCCGCCTGACGATGGACCTGACCGACGCGGCGGCGGAATGGAAGGCCGGGTTCGATGTGGAAATGGATCTGCCGGGACAGCGCTGCCAATCGTCCGGGCTGGTGAACGGCTGGGCATTTCGCGGTAATGACCCGGAGATATACCAGGCGGGACAGCAGCTGACGATAGTGCTCGGCAACGAGATCCGGCGTATCTACCTCGATGACCGGCGACCACCGGAGTACACGGACTGGTATCCGCTCGGCTTCTCCTCGGGTCGCTGGGAAGGCAGCACGCTGGTCGTGGAAACGACGCACCTGCAGCCCGGGGTCCGGGAGTGGAACGGCGATCCGGTTTCGGAAAATGCGCGGGTCATCGAGCGCTACAGCATCGACGACGAAGGCAGGCTCGTCGGCGTCATGACCCTGCACGATCCGGACTACTACAAGGAGCCTCCGGTCAAGCGTGCGCGCTGGCGGCGCGCGGATGAATCCGCCATCAGGTTCCCGGTGCTGTGCGATCCCGATTCGTTCTATCGTCAGCTGCATGACGATGGCTTGCTGGACGAGTACTGGCGGCGGAGTCATCGCCGGTACTAGGGCCGGCACGAAGCCGCGTCACTATGGCGCGGATCCCGCTCCCGCCAGCAATTCCTCGATGCAGGCCAGTGTCGGGCGATGATCCCGGTAATCGCGCGGAACGACGTGCTTGCGGCCGTCGAGTTCGAGGCCCAGCGACGGAAACCCGTCGACGGACCAGCTTCTCGTCAGCGCGACATCGGACTGCAGCATCGTCTCGACCTCGGCCGAGCGAATGTCCGCAGCGAAGCGTTCGCGGTCGAGCCCCAGCTCGGCCGCCAGCGTCTCGAGCGTGTCGCTGTCCGAAGGATTCATGGCGCGCAGGTAGTAAGCGCGCTGGATCGCGTCGATCATCTCGTCATATCGACCCTGCCTGCCGGCAGCGAGCACGGCGCGACAGGCCGGGTAGGTCGAGCGCCGCGGCCGGCATTCTGTCCAGAAATCGAAATTGAACTCGGTGCCGAGCAGCTCGTGGATGCGTCGCCAGGTCTGCGCCAGGCGCTCGCGCATCTGTGCATTCATGGGCTCGTCAGAGTCGGGCGCAAGCCCGCCGACGATCTTGCGCAAGCCGATCCCCGCCGGCAGCGCGGCGGCCAGTCGATCGGATACCGGCCGGTATCCCCAGCACCACGAGCACATCGGGTCGTGGAAGAGATACAGGGTCGGCGTCGCCGCCATCGTGCATGGACGACCGGCTAGCCGGTTGCCTGCGCCTTAGCCGATTTGAGCGCCTGCAGGCGACGGCAGGCATCCTCGAGGACGTCGTCCTCCTTGGCGAAGCAGAAGCGGACGATGGTCTCGCCCTCCTCGCCCTTGAAGAACTCCTGGCCGGGCACGCTCGCAACGCCGGTCTTTTCGAGCAGGTACAGCGCCCGCTCCTTGCTGTCGTTGCCGGGCAGCGACGAAACGTCGGCCAGCACGTAGTAGGCGCCCTGGGGAACGCAAGGCGTCAGGCCCGCGTCGACGAGGCCGTTGCAAAGGATTTCGCGCTTGCCCCGGTACTTGTCGGACAGCGCCCTGAAGAAGGCGTCATCGAGCTCGACGATGCCGGCGGCGGCCCCCATCTGCAGCGGTGTCGGGGCGCATACATAGATGAGGTCGTTGAAATTGCCGATCGCCTTCGCCCACTGCGCATCGCAGATCGCGTAGCCGATTCTCCAGCCGGTAATGCTGAACGTTTTCGACAGCCCGGAGATCGTGATCGTGCGTTCCCGCATGCCGGGCAGCGTAGCCGCGCTGATGTGCTCGCCGCCGTCGAAGATAAAATGCTCGTAGATCTCATCTGTGAAGACGAACAGATCGTGCCGCTCGCAAAAATCTGCGACGAGTTCCATTTCGGTTCGCGACCAGACCTTGCCCGACGGATTGGCCGGCGTGTTGAGGATGAGCGCCCGGGTCCGCTCGGTCACCGCATTCTCTAGATCCTCCATGGAGAACGACCAGTCCGGCGCCTTGGTCTTTACGAATACCGGGACAGCCTGCGTCGCGACGATCGTGCTCTCGTGGTAGCTGTAATAGGGCTCGAATAGCAGGACTTCGTCGCCCGGCTCCAGCAGTGCGAGGCAGGAGCAGTAGAGCGCGCCGGTCGCACCGGCGCTGACGACGATGTTGGTCTCGGGGTCGACGTCGAGCCCGTAAATGCGGCCGTATTTTGCGGCCAGGGCCTCCCGCAACTGCCGCGTGCCGTCATGCCTCGAGTAGCTGTTATCGCCTTTGTCGATGGCGGCCTTGGCGGCCTCGACGACCGGCTGGGGAACGGCGAGGTCACAGACGCCCTGCGACAGGTTGACGCCGCCGACACGCTCGCATTCCACGCTCATCGCCCGCAGTTCGGACTTCCTGACCCACTCGTGGCGGGAACTTAGTTTCAGGGCCATAACTCTAAATACCTCGTGACCGGTCCCCGGACGGCTGCGTTTGGCTACCGGAACCGCAGATTGGGTTTAGAATGATCACAGGCAATCCTACGATGCACAAGCCAAACACCAAATTTATTCCTGCATGGCTGGCCCTTGCACTCGCGCTGTCGGCGCCGGCCGGCGCGCAGCAGCCGGATGCCGGGGCGTCCACGGAGGAGGAGCCGGTCTACGACGAGAACACCGTGGAATGTGTCCCGTTGAGGAGTATTCGCAGGACCGAGGTCCTCGACGACCGCAACGTGCTCTTTTATATGCGCGGCACGACGGTTTACCACAACATCCTGTCCAGAGCCTGCGGCGGGCTGGCCCGCGAAGACCGGTTCTCGTACGAAACGAGCATGGGCAGACTGTGCCGCATGGACTACATCAGCGTGCTCTACAACGATGGGTTCGGGGTGCGGGCAGGCAATCGGTGCTCGCTTGGCGCTTTCCACAAGATTGACAGGGAGGATGCCGAGGCGCTCAGGGAAGGCCTGGAGGGGCGGCCCGCAGCGAACCCGCTGCCGTTGCCGACACCCCAGGAGGTGGGCGAAGACGAGGACGCAGAAGAGGAAGAGCCTCGATAACGCTCAGAGTCCGCGATCGAAGGTCGCGGTCTTGATCAACGCAAAGACCGGCGCGCCAGGCGCCAGCTCCAGCTCCGCCACGGCATGCCGGGTCACCCGCGCCTTCAGCGAGGTGGCGCCGACTTTCACCGTTACCAGCGCAAACGCGGCATCCGGAATATCCGCGATGGCGTCGACCGTGCCCGCGAGGACGTTGCGCACGCTGAGCTTCCCGGGATTGCCGCTTGCCAGTACGACGTCGCCGGCCCTGACCGCGAGCCTCGCGCTGTCGCCTGTGCGCGCCTCCAGTTCCGGGATGGTCAACACCTGGCCCTCGTGTTCGACGCGGGTCAGGTGCAGGTCCTGGATGTGGCCGGTTACCGTGACCTCGAGGATCGTGACGGGCTCGAAAGGGATCGCCGCCGGCCTGAGCGATTCCCGGCTCAGGATCCCCGCTGCGCTGCCGATCGCATCGATCCTGCCGTCCTCGAGCAGGATGACGCGGTCGGCGAGTCGCGCCACTTCCTCGACGGCGTGACTGACGAATATCGCCGGAATGCCGAAGGTCGCATTCAGCGATTCGAGGTAGGGCAGGATGTCGTTTCTTGCCCCGACATCCAGCGATGCGAGCGGTTCGTCCAGCAGCAGGAGCTGCGGCCGGCTGAGCAATGTCCGCGCGATGGCCACGCGCTGCATCTCGCCGCCGGACAGCGAGCCGACGTCGCGATCGAGCAGCGGGCGGATGCTCATGGCATCGACGATCTCCTGTTTCGACCCCGAACCGGCATCCGGTCTGCTTCTCCGGTGCGCATAGTCCAGGTTGCCTGCGACCGACAGGTGCGGGAACAGTCGGGCGCGCTGGAACACGTAACCGACAGGCCGCTGCCAGGCCGGCAGGAATATTTTTCGCGCGCTGTCCTGCCAGCAAGCCTCGCCGTGCATTACGGAACCCCGGGCATCGGTATCGAGACCCGCGATGATTCTCAACAGCGTGCTCTTGCCGCTGCCGCTCGGCCCGAACAAGCCGATAATGCCCTCGAGATGCTCGTCGAACGCGACGTCCAGCTTGAAGCCGGCGAAATCGGCGCTGACGTCGACCGACAGCCTTGTGCGTGCAGGCTCAGACATTGATCCGGTTGCCTCGCCGAATGGCGTAAACCAGGAATAGCACCAGGAACGCAAACAGGATCAAGCCGGCGGAAAGAATATGCGCGGCGCCGTAATTGAGCGTCTCGACGTGCTCGTAAATCGCGATCGAAATCACGCGTGTCTCGCCGGGGATGTTGCCGCCGACCATCAGCACGACGCCGAACTCGCCGATCGTGTGCGCGAAGGTCAGCACCGCAGCCGTAATAAATCCCCGGCGAGCAAGCGGCATCGCCACCGAAAAAAAAGCGTCCCTCGGACTTGCCCGCAGGGTCGCCGCGGCCTCCAGCGGCCCCCGGCCTATTGCCTCGAACGCGTTTTGCAGCGGCTGCACCATGAATGGCAGGGAATAGATGACGGAGGCGACAACCAGCCCCGCAAACGAGAACGTCAGGGCGTCGCCCGTGATCTCCAGCCAGAACCCGCCGATGGGTGACGCCGGCCCGAGAACCAGGAGCAGGTAGAAACCGAGCACGGTCGGCGGCAGGACCAGCGGCAGCGCCGTGATCGCCTCGATGGCGGGCCGCAGCCGCGACCGCGTGCCGGCCAGCCACCAGGCGATCGGCGTGCCGACCAGCAGCAGAATCACGGTCGTGATTCCTGCGAGGGCAAGCGACAGCCAGAGGGGTCCGAGATCCGGCACCAGTCAGTCTCCGTCAGTAGCCGTAGGTGGCCATTTTCGCCCGAACCGCGTCACTTTGCAGGAACGCCAGGAACGCCCGCGCCGCTTCATTGTCCGCGCCGCGCTTCAGGAGTATGGCGTCCTGACGGATCGGCGCATGCAGTTCGGCGGGCACCTCGAGGTAGTGCCCGGGAAATTTTTCGCGCGTCAGCAGTACGTTGGACAGCGCGACAAGGCCGGCGTCGGCGCTGCCCAGCGCCGCCATGGAAAACGCCTGGCTGACAGTCTCGCCGTAAACGAGCTTCCCCTCGAGCGAATCCCATGTGCCGGTCGCATACAGCACCTCGCGCGCCGCTATCCCGTAGGGCGCGAGCTCCGGATTGGCGATGGCCAGTTTGCGCAAGTTTCCCGAAGACAGCGATTCCCGCACCGAAGTCGACATCAGGTCCGGCGCCAGGCTCCACAGCGCGAGCCGGCCTTCTGCATAGGTAAAACGCGTGCCGGCAACGCCAATGCCGTTTTCCTCGAGGCGCATCGGCCGCGCCTGGTCGGCGGCGAACATGGCGTCAAACGGCGCGCCGTTGACGATCTGTGCATAAAGGACGCCGGTCGAGCCGCTCGACAGTTCGATGGAATGTACAGTCGACGCCTCGAATTCGTCGCGGAGTTCCTGCATGACCGGGTTGAAGTTCGCGGCGACCGCGATCAGCGCCTCGTCCGCGAGGGCCGACAGGGGGAACAGCAACAGGTATGCGAGTCGACGCATCGTCAGCGCCTGTCGATGCGCTGCCAGTTGCGTGTCGGCGTCTCCCGTTTCCGCCAGCCGTGGTAGGGATGTTTGGCAAGCAGCGCCCGGTCGCGAAACAGGAAGATCAGCACAACACCGGCCACGAAGCCGCCCACGTGCGCCCAGAACGCGACCCCGCCGCCGCCCTGGCCGTAGTTTGCGACGCCGCTCAGTACCTGCACGATAAACCAGTAACCGAGCATCAGGAATGCGGGCACCGCGATCGTGGTGACGTAAAAAACGAGGATGAACAGCATGTGCACGTGGACCCGCGGGTACAGGAATATGTAAGCGCCCATGACGCCGCCGATGGCGCCCGATGCGCCTACCATCGGGATCTGTGACGACGGGTCCGCCGCCACCTGGAACGCCGCTGCCGCAAGGCCGCAAAGAAGGTAGAAGAAAATGAACCGTGTCGGTCCCATCGCGTCCTCGACGTTGTCGCCGAAGATCCACAGGAACCACATGTTGCCGATGATGTGCATCCAGCCGCCGTGCATGAACATCGACGTCACGGTCGTATACCAGTTGCCGGCGTCGCCGAGGATACAGACGCTGCCCGCACCGAGCGGCAGGCGCGTGCCGGCCGGAACGAGATCGAGCAACTCGCCGGGGATCAGTCCGAACTGGCACACCGAGCCCGCCAGCGCCTGCGCGGAACCCATCCCCTGCAGGAATACCCACGAGACGATATTGAGCGCGACGATCGTTATCGTCGCGTACGGGACGAGAATCTGCGGATTGTCGTCTTTGATCGGAAACATCGGAGCGGGCGCCGCCGTCGAACGTCAGGCTGTCTTCGATGCCGGGCCGCGCGACGCCCTGATGAAAGCAAACGCCTTGGCCAGCGTTTTCGACTGCTCGGCGTTCATCGCCGCAACGTTCACCCGCGCGTTGGGCAGCATGTAGATGTGATATTCCTTCTCCATCAGCAGCTGTTCCTCGGCCGTAATCGGCAGGCAGGAGAACATGCCGTGCTGGCGCTCGATGAATGACGCGTCGAAGTCCGGGTTCGCCGCCTCGATGGTCTTCCGCAGGGAAGATCTCATCTCGACAACGTGACTGCGGATGGCGTCGAGCTCTTCACGCCACAGCTGCTCGAGTTCGGGCGTCGACAGGATCTCGTGCACGACGGCGGCGCCGTGATCCGGCGCCATGAAATAGAGCTGGCGCAGCGTGTCGCGCAGTTTGCTGCGCACGCTGCCGACGTCGGCGCCCTCGGGCGGCACGATCACCGACAGGAGCCCTGCCCGCTCCCGGTAGATGCCGAATGACTTGGATGACGAAACGGTCAGCAACATCTCCGGCACGCGCTCCGCGAACAGGCGCACCCCGGCCACATCTTCTTCGATGCCCGCCCCGAATCCCTGGTAGGCGATGTCCACGAACGGGATCGCGCCGGTCTCGACGACCAGGTCCGCGAGTCGCTGCCACTGGTCCGCCGACAGGTCCTGGCCGGTCGGGTTGTGACAGCAACCATGCACCAGCAGCACATCCTGGCGGCGCATGCCCGCCAGGTCGTCGAGCATGCCGTCGAAGTCGAGCACCCCGTTCTGCTGGTCGTAATAGCGATAGCTGCGAATGCCCATGCCGGCTTTATCGAAGAATTCGAGCTGGTGGGTCCACACCGGCCGGGAAGCCCAGAGCGCGGATTCGGCGTTCAGGCTGTGCACGAACTCGGCGCCGGCCCGCAGCGCGCTGCCGGCGCCCGGCGTCTGCGCGGAAACGATGCGGCCGTCACGCAGCACCGGGTGCCCCGCACCGAGGGCCAGTTTTTCGACGTCTGTGCAGTAGGCGGTATTACCCAGGGGC
>JABAOH010148877.1_pt3 | contig 64945 bp, 60 predicted proteins | sample 7062181 | NCBI WGS metagenome assembly JABAOH01 (sample SAMN14538630, study PRJNA623070) | marine sediment metagenome | biome: marine biome [ENVO:00000428]; feature: marine pelagic biome [ENVO:01000023]; material: deep marine sediment [ENVO:00002113]; isolation source: pool of 5 deep marine... | reverse complement strand
GATGCCCAACGAGTCGCTGCATTGGCCGCCGGGACGCGCCATTGAGTGACCGCTTTTGGCCGAAAGTGGCCTCTCACCTGGTTTGAACTAGACTGTCCGGTATTGATCCAAAGCGGTCATTTATGAATAACAACAATAAGAGTCTTTCTTGTCCCAGTTTGAATTCATCTTCGTCCTGATTTCTATTATCGCGGGTCTCGCATTGGCGCAGCTTCTGTCTGGCATGACGCGTCCGCCAAGAGATTCTACTGGCCGGATTGATATCGCTCACGTGGCATTCTCGGCCGGAATTACCGTGCTTCTCATAACGGTTTGGTGGTCGACGTTTCGCTGGCAAACATACGGGACGTGGACGGTCGTCGAGTTTCTTCTGCTGTGCTTCTATGTATCTTTGTTTTACGTCAAAGCGGTGATTCTCAATCCCTTGCGGGCCGCGGAGCTGCCCGCCTTTGAGCAGATTCGAGGCAAGTTTTATGCTGTGATAGGTCTCTACTGCGTTGTGGAACCGGTAGTGATCTACTTGCGCGATGGCGCATTAGCTCCTTGGTATTACGTGCCCATGATGGTTCACTTCTTCGTGTTAGCCGGTCTGGGCATCTACCTGCGCAATGCGATGTTCGATCGGCTTTATGCTCTCTGGTTTTGCGTTGCCAATATTGCCTGGATATTTCTTGCCCGTTTCACTGGGTAGAAAACGACCGCTATGGGCCGATAGTAGCCGCTCGCTCAGATTAAACTAAACCGTCCGGTATCGACTTATAGCAGCCACTCTTATCGAAAAGGTCACTATGCCCAAGAATTACGAGATTCAATGGAGGCGGATTATCGCAGAGGGAGCTGCAATCGTATTGAGCATCCTGCTCGCATTCTGGATTGATGCTTGGTGGGAAGAGCGTGTTGAAACAAATCAGCTAGTCGAATATCTAGTGGCAATTGAAGCAGAATTGGCCACGAGCGAGCAGTACATTGATAACCGGCTTGCAACGACTCTTGAGCAAATTGCGGCGGCCAGACGCCTTCTCGAAATGCTCGCCGGAGACGCGGCAAACATTGACTCGGACGCCTTTCATCGTTACCTGGGTTCCGCCCTGGTGTTCAGCGCCGGCATGGAAGGAAGGCGGAATTCGATTGACGCCCTTATTAGCTCTGATCTGTATGCGACCATTTCCAACGTCGACCTTACTGCGGCATTGAACGACTACACTTGGCGCGCAGCTGCCCTAGATGAACAGGTTGTCTTTGAAACGTCGTCATTTAACGCAACGATCTTGCCGATGCTTGGAAGATACGTCGATATGAGCAGTTTCGGATGGACGTTTTATGACAATGTTACAGGACCGGATGGCGAGGTATACCAACTGACGGTGAATTCGCCATTCAATTTCGTGGAACCTGGTATTGAATCTCGCGAATTATGGAACGCGACATACAATTGGATGGTGCTGCTCGTGGACCGTTACAACCTGTACCTGTCGCTCAACAAGTCGAGAAGTGACCTCCGCGATCTTGTTCTATCTGAAATTGAAGCGCTGCGCGCGCCCAAAGCACTCTATAGATGAATTTTGACCGGCCGCTTTCGGCCGCTGCCAGCCGCTGCCGAAGAATGAGCTGGACTGTACGGAATTGATACAAAGCGGACAGTTGGTGCATGGAGTCAGTTGTCAATTTGGGCCAAAGGCAGGTGGCTCTGTGTATTCACGGTGCCCGGATCGTATCTCTGCCATTGAAGCGTCAATAGCGTCGAAGTATCCGAGAAGCCACGCTCCATGTTGATGACTCCTGTGAAACTTCGTGTAGTCCGCCCAGGCTGCCGAAAGTCCCGGGTACGAATAGATAATATCGGCATTCTTCTGAATTAGTCCGGATTCCGCCGTGCCGGAGGTGAGCATCCCGCCGCGATATCTGCTGCCCTCTTTGTCAAAAAAGGCGGATGCAATGACATTGAATGCCGCCACATCAGATTCGCTTAGTTCTTCGTTTTTTAGGCCGCGTACCCAGATATCCTTGTTTTCACTGACAAGCCTTGCCCATTCAATCTGAGTGTCATCCCATTCGAAAAATGCCTGCGTACTCGCAATGTTTTGTTCCTGTCGAATCTGCATTCCAACGAAGATCAATGAAACGACGACAGCCGCGATGCCGACTAGCTCAGCAATATCTTTCCAGTCATGTGCTTTCATATGAAATCAACCATGTTTATATTCTTGGTGAAATACATAATAGCCAGCAAGTCAAGGGTCTGCTTTTTGCCGGAAGCAGCCTCTCGACTGCTAAACTTCTGACAGGCCGATATTGACCCAAAAGCAGCCACACATCTTCGACCTGATCATGGCAAATAGACTGAGTATTTCTTGGACTCGCATACTAGCTGAGGGCTCCATAATTGTCGTCAGCATCCTGCTGGCATTTGGCATTCAGGCCTGGTGGGACGACCTGGCGCGATCTGAAGATGAACTCGAATCATTGTTATTGATTCAACGCGATCTCGTTTCATCCATTGAGCTACTAGAGAGGCACGTTCAGTTTTCCGAGCGCGCCGCACAATCGGCATTGGACGTATATGCTGTATTGTCCGGGCCAGGCCCCTACGACCGCGATCGCATCCACAACGATATGCTGCGAGCAGATCGGGTCACTCTAAAGGTGCCGACAGCTGCTTACGAGGATTTGTTGAGCACAGGCAATTTACGCGTGATCGACGATCGGGAGATCCGCGACGCCATAATCAGGTTTTACGAGTCCGTGGAGCTTGCTGAGGTGATCCTCCAAAACAACAATGATGTATTCCTCGATCGGCAGCTATTGGGCACCTATTACGGTCAAGGGATGATATTTGCACACACTCCTACAGGAGTCGGAGACCGTGCTCTGGATGAAGGATACGAACTGATTAGACAGCGGCTAGGGGAGGACTTTGTCCATCAACCTGATCCTATGTGGAATTTCCAGCCGAACTCTCGCGAGTGGCAGATCCTTCGATCGTTACTGCTGAATGCGGCACAAGTTCACATCATTGGCGAACTAATTGCAGGGGAAAAGATTGTTGAAGCCCGGGAGCTATTAGACTCAATTGAGACATGGCTAAGCAGGAAACAATTGTAATTTCGCGGGGTGAAAACGCCGGAGCAGCATTCTTAGTGACTGCTTCTGGCCGAAAGTGACGACAATAACGCTGGCCAAAGACCCCGCATTGAACGGCCGTTTTCGGAGAAACCAGGCACTTCTCATTATCGCAGTAACGTCTGTTTTTACTCGCCTGCCGGACCGGGTGCCTGGATGAGTTGTCGCGGGTCGCGGTATTCCTGTACGCCGACGACGATGGACCCCGGCCCGCCGTGAGCGCCCAGCGCGGACCCGAGCCCGGTTAGCGTATGCCGGGTCACGTTTGGCATCAGCTCGAGCAGGTGCGCCTCGAGTTCGCTGGCGTCTTCTGCGCAGATCGCGTGCCCGATGGCGAGATGCAGTTCGACGTCCTGGCGACTGTGTTTTGCAATGTAGCGGGCGAATTTCGGCAGCAGGTTGCCGGTACCGGGGAGTATGCCGCTCGCTGAAATCGTGCCGTCGGGCCTGGTGCGTATCACCGGCGTCAGGTGCAGCCAGTCTGCGATGAGCTTTTTTGATTTCGGCACCCGGCCGCCGCGCACCGCAAAGCTCAGGTCGCGGATCAGTCCGAAGCTGGTCGTTCTGCCAACCATCTCCTGCAGGGCGGTCATCGTCGTTTCGATATCGAGACCGGCCTCCGCACATTCGGCGGCGAAGACGGCCAGTTGTCCCTGGCCGAGCGATGCGTTGTTCGAGTTAACGACGTGGACCCGACCCGACGACCTCGTCCTTGCAGCCGCCGATTCCGCTGCCTGCAAGGTGCCGCTGACCTTCGGCGTGAGATTGACCGAGATGACGTCTTCGAAGTGGCTTGCGAGGTACTCGAACTGCCGGCGGAAGTCGCCTGGCGCGGGTTGCGAGGTCGTTGGCGGCAGCGGATTTTTTGCCAGCTCTTCGAAAAACTCCCCGGCCGTAATACTCACTTTGTCGAGGTAACCGCGATCGCCGAACTGGATGCGGCAGGGCACCATGTGGATATCCAGCCGCTCCATATCCTCGTCGGGGATGTCGGCAGCCGAATCGGTGATCACCGCGAAGCGGGCAGTTTGCTCATGCGCGCTGTGCTGCTGGCGTTGCATGTCGTCCGCCTTCATGCCGCCGAGGTCCCCGTATCGGCGAGCGATTTCGAACACTGCCTCCGGCTCGTTGACGTGAATATGGATTTTCGCCTTGCGCTTCGTGCCGGCCAGTACCAGCGAGTTGCCCATCGCTGAAAGCTGCTCACGCAGCTTGCGACGATCGATGTCCTCGCCGGTGATGACACATTCCGTGCAGAAGCGGAACTCGAGATCGGCATCGGCGCCGCCGGGATCGATGGTCGCGAGACTGGCAAGCACCTCTGCACTGTCCGGCGCGTCGGATATGTGACCATGCGCAAAGTAATCGGTCATGCCTTCGATCAACGTGACAAATCCCTGCGCGCCCGCGTCGACAACGCCCGCTTTCTTAAGGACATCGAGCTGCTCTTCGGTCTGCACGAGGGCGCGATTCGCCGCTGCCGTTGCCTGCGTCATTGACGCTGACAGCGTCGTGCCGGGCTCTGTATCAACGTGATCACTGAGGCTTGCGGCGAACACGGCGATCACCGACAGGATCGTTCCTTCCTGCGGATCGGACAGGGCGTCGTGTGCATACTCGCTGCCCTTGCCGATCGCATCCGCGAAATTGCGTGCAGTGAAATCGACGAGGTCTTCCGCGGCGTCGCTGACACCCTGGAAGAACTGCGCAACGATCGCGCCCGAGTTGCCGCGCGCGCTGTCGAGCAACACGTCAGCGAGGCCCGCGAGAAATACGCCAAGACCGTCGCTCCCGGGCCTGGCAAGCGTATTCAGCGCGGCGCCGAGTGAGATGCACAGATTTGTGCCGGTGTCGCCATCCGCGACCGGGAAGACGTTGATACGGTTGAGCATTTCCTGCTGATGCAGGACGCGGTGGATGCCGGACCGCAGGCCCTTCGCCAGTTCGCTGGCGTCGAGCGGAAACCCTGCAGGTACGACGGCAGCCAAAAACCCGTCGCTTATTCCCGCGGCAGCAGGAACCGGGTGCCGAAATAGTCGAGCACGACGCCGTCGGGCGTGATCTCGCTGACCGTCGGTCCCTCGCGCAATGTCGCACCCTCCTTGTACTTCGACATGTTGACGAACACGAAGCGAGCGTCAGGCTGACCGCTGTACACGTGGATGTCGAGGTGCATCTCGGGCAGCTGGATCTGCCCCGCGGCCTGCAATTCACGCAGGCTCGGCAGTCCGTCAGTAATCGTCGGCAGCGGCGCAGCCGGTGCCGGCAGGACGGTTTGCGCGCCGGGCGCCTGGACCGGCGTCGCAGCGGGTTGCACCGACGACCGGGCGACAGGCTCGGGGGTGGGCTGCCTGGCCTCGCTACCGCTTGCCGTCGCTGCCCGGGATTCTGCCCGCTCGGCGACATCGCCCGTTGCCTGTGATGTTGCAGCGGGGGCGTCCGGCTTCAGCATGATGACGGCAAGCACGAGCAGGTTGATCGCGAGCAGCCCCGCGACGATCCATGGCCATTTCGCGGCTTGCGGTTGCCGGCCGCTCTCGGGAATGCTCGCAATACCGGGCGCATGCTGGCGCTGTCGCTCCGACTCGGATTTCTTCAGTGCATCGAGGATGAAGGACATCGTTCGGCGCTCAGTTGTTTGCCGTCAGCCGCGGCGTATCGTCGCCCGCGAGCAGTGAATTGATGATGATCTGTGTCTTCTGGCCGGCGAGTCCGTCTGCTTCCAGGCGATGCTGGCGCTGGAATACGATCAGCTGCTGCTCGAGTTCGGCGTCGAACAGGTCGGGATTGTTGCTCCCCGGCCGGTAGCCGGTATCGAGCTCCGCGAGGCTCTGTCGCAGCCAGCGAACATTTTCGCTTTGCATACCGGGCCCGATCGGCTCGTCATTGTTGTTCGGGGGTCGCCACAACAACAGAAACTGGCCGAACCAGTAGTCGGTCAACTGATCGACGGGAACGGTCACGCTGCCGTCTGCCAGGGCGAGACGTGCCATCTGCTCGTCGAGCCCGGTCAGTGCGAATTCCTGTGGTTCGCCGTCCGGGCCGACCAGGGTGAGCAATACCGGCCTGTCGAGTTGCCGCAGGTTGCCCCAGCTGCCGCGCTGGAAGTAACAGCGCAGACCCGCCGCCTCGGCCTGCGCGCAGGCCGATCCGGCCGTGGGGTCGTAGTCGACGCCCCAGAGACGGAACAATTCGGTGAAGCCCACGGCGCCCGAGTAGCCGGCAAACAGGCCGTCGATATCCACGTTCGCGGCCGGCCCCTGGCCGGCCGTCGCGGGACTATCGCCCACGTTTTGCCGCGATTCGCGAACGCCGGATGCCGGCAAGGATTGCGTTTGTGATTGCATTCCGGGTCGTTCGCCGGTCAGGTTCGGCCAGAGCACGATGCCGGCAAGCGCCAGGCTCGCGACGCCGAGGACCGGCACCAGCCAGCGCAGCGAACCCGGCCGCACCTTCTGGCCGGAGACCTCGGAGGCCGCCTTGCGGACCAGGCGCTTGTTGACCGTCCGCGATTCCTTGCTGTACGCGCCGAGCAGCGCACGGTCGCAGATCACGTTGATGATCCGCGGTACGCCGCCCGACAGCCGGAAGACTTCGCGCTTGGCCGCGGGCTCGAAGATTTCGGTCAGTGCGCCGGCGACCCGCAGCCTGTGGTCGATATAGCTGAAGGATTCCTCGGCCGACAGTGGTTCGAGGTGATAGCGGCCGGTCACGCGCTGCGCCAGCTGGCGCAGATTTTCCTTGGCCAGTTTTTCGCGCAGTTCGGGCTGCGCGATCAGGATGATCTGCAGCAGTTTCTGGCGCGCAGTCTCGAGATTTGTCAGCAGCCTCAGTTGTTCGAGCACGCTTGCCGACAGGTTCTGCGCCTCATCGATCAGCAGGATGGTGCGCCGCCCCCGCGAGTGCGCGGCGAGCAGGTGCTTGTTGAGGGCGTCCACGAGCGCTTTGGTGCTGTAACGACCATGCGGCACTTCGATGCCGAGTTCCTCGCAAATCGTCGTCAGGAACTCGACCGCTGTCAGCTGCGGATTGAGGATCAGGGCGATGTCGACTTCCGACGGGATCTGGCCGAGCAGCGTGCGCACCAGCGTCGTCTTGCCGGTGCCGACTTCGCCCGTCAGCTGGATGAAGCCGCCGCTTTCGGTCACCCCGTAAACGAGGTGCGCCAGGCCCTCGCCGTGCCGTTCGCTCATGAACAGGTAACGCGGGTCCGGCGTTATCGTGAAGGGCTTTTCGTTGAGGCCAAAGAAACTCGTATACATGCCGCGGCAACCGTCCGACCGTATGCCGGATTCTACCTGATTTGATCGGGATCGATGGCTCGCGCCCGCGCCAGCGAATCGCTGCCGAAACGCTCTCGAACCTGGTCCACGGCCTGGTCGACCCGGGACGGGGCGAGGTTTTGCGCCGCGCCGAACAGGTCCGGCTGGGCGTCCTTCGAGAGTTCGGAACCGCCGACGCCGAGCAGCCGGACGCGCCCCCCGGGGTTCTCGGCGAGCCAGGCGTCGAGCAGGCGGACGGCGTTGGCGTAGAAGGTCTCGGTGCCGTTGCCGGGCGGCCTGAGCGCGCACTGGCGCGTGACCGTCGTGAAGTCAGACGCCCGGATCTTGATCTGCACGGTCCCTGCGACCAGCTCTTTGGCCCGCAAGCGGCTGGCCGTTCGCTCGCTGAGCCGCAACAACTCGCGGCGCATCGACTGGCGATCGTCGAGATCGGTATCGAAGGTCTCTTCGTGACTGATCGACTTGTCGGCGCGGGACGGCTGCACCGGCCGGTTGTCGATGCCGGCCGCGCGATCCCGCGTGCGCTGGGTGAAGCGGCCGAAGATCGGCTCCAGGTCGCGGTCCGGGGCGAGCCTGAGGTCGGCGATCGTCTCGATGTGCACGCGTTTCAGCTTTTCGAGCGTCTCGGGACCGATGCCCGGGATGGTTCTGACGGGCAGGGGGTCGAGCACCTCGCGCAGCTTGTCCTCGATGACGACGAACAGGCCATCGGGCTTGTCGAGGTCGGACGCAATCTTGGCGACCAGCTTGTTGGGCGCGACGCCGACGGAGGCCGTTAACGACGTCCGCTCGCGGATGCGATTCTTGATCTCGCGGGCGATCGTGACCTCGTCACCGAACAACTGCAGGCTCGAGCTGACATCGAGAAAGGCTTCGTCGAGCGACAGCCCTTCCACCAGCGGCGTGAACTCGCGGAATATCGAGAACACTTCCCTGGAGACAGACTGGTAGTGCGCCATCCGCGGCGGGATGCGGACGAGATCGGGGCAGCGGCGCAGCGCGTCGCGCATCGGCATCGCGGAGCGGATGCCGTGCTTGCGCGCCTCGTAACTGGCCGCGGCCACCACGCCGCGCGTCCGGCCGCCGACCACGACCGGCAGGCCGCGCAGCGACGGATCGTCGCGCTGTTCGACCGACGCGTAAAACGCGTCCATGTCGACGTGCAGGATTTTCCGGTCGGCGGTCACCGCCGGCGCCCGACGATGACACCCGCGAGGTGGCGCAACGGTTCCGCGCGGCTGCCGACAGGCTCGAGCGAGGCGAGCGCCGACACGAGCAGCTCCTCGCAGCGGCGTTTGCTCTCCTCCAGACCGAACAGCGCCGGCCAGGTGGCTTTGCGAAGCGCCGCATCGGAACCCGACGGCTTGCCGATTTCCTCGGTCTCGCCCTCGACGTCCAGGATGTCGTCCCGAATCTGGAAGGCCAGGCCGATGTCTCGGGAAAATTGCAGCATCCCGTCCTGCTCGTCGCTCGACAAGGCTGGCGCAAGGCAACAGGCGGACATCACGGACGCGCTGATCAATGCGCCGGTCTTTAGGTCGTGCATCCGGGCAAGCTCGTCGGCCGACAGGCTCCGGCCTTCGGACTGCAGGTCGATCGCCTGGCCGCCGGTCATGCCGAGCGAGCCACAGGCGCCGGAGATCAATTTGACCAGCGCCCTTGCTTCGGCGTCGTCCAGCTGATCGGCGGACGCGATGACCTCGAAGGCGAGCGGCTGCAATGCATCCGCCGCGAGGATCGCAGTCGCCTCGTCGTAGGCCCGGTGCAAAGTCGGCCGGCCGCGGCGCAGATCGTCGTCGTCCATCGCCGGCAGGTCGTCGTGAACCAGGGAGAACGCGTGGATGAACTCGATGGCCGCGGCCGGGACGTCGCATCGCTCCACCGCGACGTCGAGGCACTCGCCGGCCGCATAGACCAGCAGCGGCCGGATCCGTTTACCGCCCGACGTCGACGCATACCGCATCGCGCTGTGCAGTCGTTCCGGCGCCTGCTCGGCCGCCGGCAGCGCATCGTCCATGAAGCGCTCGACGCGGCTCACGTAGTCCGCGATGCGCGTTGAGAAGTCCGGGTCTTCGACGTCGATACGGGTCATCTGCGGAAGCCTACACCAATCGGAATCGGCGAACCTCAATGGGCTGTCCTATAATCCGGCTCCCGGCGGTTTCGCGGCAGCGACGAATGCAGGCAACGGCAGAGGCACATCCGAACATCGCCCTGGTCAAGTACTGGGGGAAGCGCGACGTCGCCCGCAACCTGCCGGCCGTCAGCTCGCTCTCCGTCACGCTCGATACGCTGCGGACGCGCATGACCGTCGAATTCGGGAGCGGTGAGCGCGATGCGCTGTCGGTCAACGGACAGGCTGCGCCCGCAATGCTCGGGCGGGTGAGCCGCTGCCTCGACAGCGTCGCCGGCAACGATCGACCGGCAGCCCGCGTGACCAGTGACAGTAACTTTCCGATTGGCGCGGGTCTTGCCTCGTCCGCGTCTGCTTTCGCGGCGCTGGTCGTCGCCGCCGACGCGGCATCCGGAAAGGCGCACGACCGGCTGGCCCTCGCGCGCCTGGCCGGCGCTGCCTCCGGGTCTGCAGCGCGCTCGCTGTACGGCGGGCTCGTCGAACTCGACGCCGGCGCCGAGCAGATCGAACTCGTCCAGCTGGCCGCCGCTGACGACTGGCCGCTCAGGGTTGTGGTTGCGATCACGGACGAACGCACCAAGCCCGTTGCTTCCGGTGACGGCATGATTCGCAGCGCCGGGACTTCGCCTTTTTATTCGAGCTGGCTGGCGCAACAGGAAGACGACCTGTCGACTGCCCGGGACGCGGTCCGGGACAGGGACTTCGAGCGCCTGGCCGAGGTCGCTGAACACAACTGTCTCAAGATGCACTCGGTCATGTGGACGAGTCGCCCGCCGATCGTTTACTGGAACTCGGCGACCCTGGCCTGCATGGAGGCGGTCCGCGAACTGCGGGCAGGGGGTCACGCGGTGTGCTTCACGATCGATGCAGGCCCCCAGGTCAAGGCCGTCTGCCTGCCGGCCTCCGTCGAGGCGGTCAGCGCCGCGCTGGCAGCTACGCCCGGCGTCGTCGATCTCCTGACCACGGGCGTCGGCCGCGGCGCAAGGCTGGTCGACCAGTGACGAAAGTGACCGCCTCGGCGCCCGGCAAACTGGTTCTGTGCGGCGAGTACGCGGTGCTGCGCGGCGCACCCGCCGTGGTGATGGCCGTCGACCGGCGAGCGGTGGTTCGAATCGTGCCGCACGACGAGGGCTGGTACCTGCTTACGACGCCCGGCTTCGCCGACGGCGCCTGGCGATTCGAGTCGAATGGCGGCGTCGGGCTGGAATGGCTCGACGAGATTCCCGGTTCCGGCTTCGCCATCGTCGAGCAGGTTATCGCCCGGACGGGGCTGGATTCTCTGCCGCCGGCACGTATAGAAATCGATACCCGCGCGTTTGTCGATCCTGACAGCGGCGTGAAGCTGGGGCTCGGCTCGAGCGCCGCGGCGACCGTGGCGCTGGCCGCCGGCGTCCTTGGAACGGATGCGGGCATCGACGCCATCAGGGAGCTTGCCGACGAGGCGCACTTCGCGATGCAGGGCGGCAGCGGCGTGGACATTGCCGCCAGCTGCTTCGGCGGCCTGCTCGCGTATGAGAGGTCCCGCGCAGCGGCGCCCGACAGGCTCGACTGGCCCGATGGCGTCGATTGTCGCGTGTTCCACAGCGGCGTCCCGGCGAGCACCGGCGCAGCCATCGACAAGGCGCAGTCGGACGCGATCCCCGGCGCAGCCTGGCAGGCGCTGGTGACGGCCGCGAGCGCCGCTGCCGCCGCATGGCGAAGTGGCGAGGCGGCGCGGACGCTCGAGGCCAGCCGCGAGTTCCGGGATGCGCTGCGCGATTTCGACAACGCCGGCATCGGCAGCATCTTTGCGGCAGGTCACGATGCGCTCGCAGAGCTCGGCGATGCACTCGGCGTCGTCTACAAGCCGTCTGGCGCCGGCGGCGGCGACTGCGGCATCGCCCTGGCCGCCGATGCTGACCGGCTGGATCGATTCAGCGCGGCGGCCGTCTCGCGAGGCTTTGTGCCGCTCGACATACGACGCGACAATAGGGGCGTATGAAGAGTTCGCGCATCCAGGGCTTGCACACCATGCCGATCGGCGAGCGGATCGCGGCGCTGCGGGACCGCGGGTTCCTGGGTCCCGAGGACGCCGCTGCCTTGTTGCAGGGCACGCCGGTGCTGCCCGGCCAGACGGCCGATCACATGATCGAGAACGTCATCGGCGTATTCGGCTTGCCGTTTGCGGTGGCGCCCAATTTTCTCGTCAATGCAAAGGACTACCTGGTGCCGATGGTGGTCGAAGAGCCGTCCATCGTGGCCGGCGTCAGCAGCGCCGCGAAGCTGGCGCGTGACAGCGACGGCTTCACCGCGAGCGCAGCCGATCCGGTCCTGATCGGACAGGTCCAGGTGGTCGGCATCGATGATGCCGACAAAGCGGTGCAGGCGCTGTACGCGGAGCAGGAGCGCCTCGTCGAAAAGGCGAATGCGTTGCAACCCCGACTCGTCGAGCGCGGCGGCGGCGTGCGCGGCATCGAGTATTACAAGTATCGCCTGCCGGACGGCGACTGGACCGTCGTGCTGCATTTGCTGGTCGACACCCGCGACGCGATGGGCGCAAACATCGTCAACTCGATGTGCGAGGGCGTGGCGACGAACGTCGAGTCGATCTGTGGCGGCAATGTCGTCCTCCGCATCCTGTCCAACCTCGCCGACAAGTCGCTGGTCACGGCGACCGTCAATTTCGCCCTGGCGTCGCTGGCGACCAAGTCGTTCAGCGGCGAGTTCGTGCGTGACGGCATCGTGCTGGCGAACGACTTTGCGATAGCCGATCCGTACCGGGCGGCGACCCACAACAAAGGCATCATGAACGGCATCGACGCGGTCGCGATCGCCACCGGTAACGACTGGCGTGCGATCGAAGCCGGGGCGCACGCCTTCGCCGCGCGCGCCGGCGCCTACCGTTCGCTGACGGAATGGACGGTCGCCCCAAACGGCGACCTGCAAGGTGCGCTGACCATCCCGCTGAAGGTGGGCATCGTCGGCGGATCGCTGTCGTCGAATCCGGGCGCCCGCATCGGGCTGCGTATCGCCGGCGTCGAGTCCGGTACCGAGCTGGGTCAGCTGATGGCGGCGACCGGCCTCGCGCAGAATTTCGCGGCCTTGCGCGCGCTCGTGACGACGGGCATCCAGGAAGGCCACATGCGCCTGCACGCGCGAAGCGTCGCCGCCGCCGCCAAGGTACCGGAGGAGAAATTCGAGTCGGTGGTCGCATCGATGATCGAGAGTGGCGAGGTCAAGACCTGGAAAGCCGAAGAACTCGCGGGGATGTCCACGGACGACGAAGCGCTCGAGGACGCCGCGACCGGCACCGCCTGCGGCAAGGTCATCCTGCTCGGTGAGCATGCGGCCGTCTACGACCGCCACGCACTGGCGCTGCCGATCCCCGACGCCGTCACCGTCGCCGTTGCCGAGCGGGAAAACGGCGTGCGGCTGGTCGTTCCGGGATGGCGTATCGTGGCCGACTGGTCGCCCGGCGACATTGCGCCGGACGGCGCCGCCGCGGTCATCGAACTCATCATGAAGGAATTCGGCGTCGCCAACCGCGGCTTCGACGTACGAGCCACCTCGCGTATCCCGATCGGCATGGGGCTCGGGTCGTCGGCGGCATTTGCCGTTGCCGCGATCCGCGCGTTCAACGCGCTGCTCGGGCACGAACTGACCGAAAAGCAGATCGACCAGCTGGCGTTTCGTTGCGAAGAGCTGACCCATGGCACGCCATCGGGCGTCGATAACAATCTTGCCGTCTATGGCGAGCCCGTGCTGTTCTCCAAAGGCAGTCGCACGCGCACTCGGCCGCTTCCGCTGGACGAGATTCCGCCGCTGGTCATTGCCGCGAGCGGTCATCGCGGCAGCACGCGCGACCTCGTCGCCGCTGTCCGCGCACGCTACGAGCAGAACGAAACCTTGTACGAGACGATCTTCGACGAGATCGACGAGATGAGCGTTGCTGGCGCTGCGGCGCTTCGCGAGCGGGACTACGCACTGCTCGGCTCGCTGATGAATGTCTGCCACGGCTTCCTGAATGCCATCGAGGTATCGACGCCCGAGCTGGAATCCATGGTCAGCATTGCGCGCGCGGCCGGCGCGGCCGGCGCGAAGCTCACGGGCGCGGGCGGCGGAGGCTCGATTGTCGCCTTGAGCCCGGGTAAGGTGGAGGATGTGGCCGCGGCCCTGGCGTCCGCCGGCTACGGCATCATTCGAATGGAACCCGGCGAAGGATAGCGTGAACCGACCAGCAGCAAGAATCGTTTCGTCCGAGGACGAGTCCCTGATCCTCGTCGACAGCGAGGATCGACAGACCGGGAGCCTGAGCAAAGCGGCGTGTCATGATGGCGACGGCGTTTTGCATCGGGCGTTTTCCGTTTTCCTGTTTGACGACCAGGGTCGCTTGCTGATCCAGAAGCGGGCGGCCGGCAAGCGGCTCTGGCCCGGATTCTGGTCGAACAGCTGCTGCAGTCATCCACGCGACGGCGAATCGCTGCAAATCGCCCTGAGCCGTCGGCTCGAAGACGAGCTGCACACGCGAAGCGAACTGCAGTTCGCCTACAAATTCATCTACCAGGCGAACTTCGGCGACGTGGGCGCCGAACACGAGTTGTGCCACGTCTTTCTGGGCAAGGTATCCGAAAAGCCGGTTGCCAACGACACCGAGATAGCGGCACTGCGCTACGTTTCCGGCAGCCAACTGGACACCGAGCTGCGCGATTCGCCGGAGTCGTTCACGCCGTGGTTCAAAATGGAATGGCAGCGCCTGAATGAAGAGCACGGCGAGCTCGTCGCCGACTACATGCGCTAGCTGACGTACCGATAGTATTCGATGCCGACGTCCTGGAACTGGCGGTCGTCGCGCCGGCCCACTTTGTCGATGACGAACTCGTTCTGCGGCAGGTAGTCGAGATTGCTGGCGCGCCGACCGTCGTGCAGGGCGATGTACTGGGCTTCGTCGAGGTCCAGCGTAAACTCCATCGCCTTGCCGAAGCCGATTTTCGCTGTCGCTTCGCGCCAGCCATCGGTGACGAAGAAGGGGATCACCTCGGCGGCGTCGCCGCTGCCGTAGCCGAGCGTGAGAATTTCCTGGCCGGCAAGTTCGTGACCTTCATCGACGGCCTGTTCGAAGCCGGCCGCGATCCAGGCGGGCAGCGCAGCCGTGTAGAGATTGCCGAGGTCCAGCATCGTGTCGCTGCCGAGCGCTAGCTTGTCGAGAATCTCCCGCCGGTAACGACGCGCGGCCCGGAAGATTCTGAATACTGCCATCGTCAGCGGGTAGACCTCGTAGTTGAGGCGTTCCGGTTCGGCGAGCGAGGCGATCTCGGGTTTGCTGCTCATTTCCGCGAGCAATGCCGCGGGTTCGACGCCGGCCTCGTAGCAGTAGGAGGCAAGCTCCGCACGGTCCTCCGGGGATCCGTTGCCGAGCGCGAACAGGTAGGCCACTGCCCAGCCGGTCTCCGGCATGCGCCGGTATGGCCGGTGCATGAAAACGGTCTGCAGCGAGCGCAGGTAGCGGGCCGCGTCGAGACCGCGCTTTTCATACATGTCGTTCAGCGCGTGCAGCGTCTCGTCGATGTAGCAGGTCGTCGAGTACTTGCCATTGAATACCGGGAAGTCCTGGACCTGGTGACTCTCGCTGCGATCCTGGCCACAGAACCTGAGCATCGGCTTGCGGAAGTCCATGATGCGATAGTCCGACGCCGAGCCCGAATTGATCAGGTCCACTTCGGCGAGTGTCGGATTCTCCTCGAGCAGCATTGCGACGGCCCCGGCGCCCTGCGTGGGTTCACCGCTGGAGCCGCGCGCATACTCGGCGATGTCGGCACAGACCACGATCGCCTGGCCGCCGACGCCGTCCAGCGCGAGATGCCGGATCGCGCTTTTCATGCCATACACCCCGCCCAGGCAGGCGTGTTTGAATTCGGGGACTTCGCAGCTGCGCGCAATCGGCGGCTTGCCCTGGGCGACGAGCGCCTGGTCGACCATGCCCTTGACGATGATCGCGCCCGCCGAATTGTCCGTGCTCGACTCGGTGCCGAGGCCCAGGAATTTGACCCGCGCCGGATCGATGTCGTACTGCTCGATCAGGCGCATGACGGCGGTCGCCGCCATCGTGTAGACGCTCTGGTTGGGCCCGCGGACCCGGAAGCTGCGGCCGACGACTTCCCTGATTTTCGGCCACTGGTTGTCGTTCCACCGGCACCAGTCCTCCAGCCATACGCGGAAAGGCGGGATATAGGCGGCGAGGCCGCTAATTCCGATGCTTTGTCTTTCCATGTCAGGTTGCCTGGGGTGGGTTCCGGGTGCTGCTGAAACGCTCAGCCCGGAAATTCTAGTGGGAGTGGACCCGGCGCTCAAGAGATAGACAGCGTGTCGCCGGCCCCGTTCTTGCGGTGCAACATAAGTTACTCAGATGGAGAATGCCGCGAACAGCGCCGCGAACAGCAGGATGAACGACAAACCCATGAAATAGGAGAGGAACAGAACGACGTATTTCAGCATCGTCAGGATGTGTCCCTGCTCGTAAACGCGTCTCATTGCCTTGTAGAAATACACCGGTATGTATAGCGATACCGCGAAAACGGTGGCCGCCGAGAAGCCATCGGGCAGGTTGACCAGGGCCGCCAGCCGACCGAACAGGATCTGCAGGGTCAGGATCAGGAAAACGAAGGCGTGGAAGTGGACGATGAACAGCAGGTGTTCCACGTAGAAGCGCTTGGACAGCGGATAGAGCAGCTTGAGGATCAGGGCCATGAGCGGCAGCAGGATGAACAGTCCGGCCGGCACGTTGTCGAGCAGCTTGCCGAGGAACGCGCGGCCGTCATCGGCGATGACCCGCTCGCACACGGCTGTCAGCCGTTCCGGCGTCAATCGGGTCGCCATCCATTCGGGCATGTCGCCGACTTCGATATCCGCGCAATTGTCATCGGCCGTCGTTTCGCTGCCATTGACGCTGATGCGGATTCCCGGATCGTCGTCTTCGGTTTGCGCAGCGTCGTCCCCTGCATCGAGGCCGGCCTGTTCCGCGCTCAGCAGGCCTTCCGCGACGAGTTCCGACAGGACCTCGTCGCGAATCTCATTGGCGGCTTGCTGCTCGCCTGCCGTTGCTTCGGCGGTTTCCGGTTCCGGCTCGAAAAAGATGCCGAGCTCCTCGCGCGGGTCGAAGAAGGCGATCAGGAAGAAGAAGATACTCAGCACGAGGTAGGTCCGGAAAGGCGGCATGAACCGTACGCGCCGCCCTTCGAGGTAGTCCCGGGTGAGCTTGCCCGGCCTGACGATCAGCGGGACGAGCGTCCGCCACAGGCGCGAATCGAGCTCGAGCAGGTCGCCGAAGGCCTCCTGCGTCAGTTCCCAGATGCTGATCAGGCGGCTGCGTGCGCGCTGCCCGCAATTGCCGCAGTACTGGCCGGTCAAAGCCGTGCCGCAGTTCGGGCACTCTTCGGCTGTCCGCAGCGCCCCCTCGACGACCTCCGTCTCGTAGAGGACTCGCCAATCGACCTCGAGCTGGTCGGGGAAGCGGCTGGCCGCACTCTGGCGCATGGTCTCCGCCGACTCGGCGAGGAAATGATCGAGTTCGGCCTCGCTCTCGAAAACGTAGTGAGAGACGCGGCAGGGTCGGCCCCGCTCGTCGTCGTCGACCGCGAAAGTGCTGGCTCGGACAATACCGGGCAGCTCCAGCATGGCTTCTACATGCTCGGCCAGCCACGCGTCGAACTCGTCGATGACGTCGGCATCGACATGGTGCGTGACTTCGTAGACTAGCCCGAAGTTCTCCTGCATGTACTGGCCCCAAAGGGTCTTTTCTAGTTACCCGCTTTCGCCTTGCTCTTCTTCTTGCTCACTTTCTTGCGGCTGGTCTTCTTCTTCGCCTTCCTCGCGGGCGGCTTCTGCTCCCCGGCCGCGGTTGCGGCTGCGGCTTCCTCGCCGCCCGCCCGCCGGCCGAACTCGTCCGGGGCAAAGTCGTCGACCGACATCAGGAACTGGACCTTCTCATGATAGTCCCTGAGCTCGGCAGCTTCCGCTTTGCTGATGACCTCGGCACGCTCCGCTTCATCGATCTGGTGGCCGAGGTATTCGGACACGATCAGGCCTTCACGTTGCGCCTGCTTGAGCTTCTTCTCCATGGGCAGGTGCCTTTCCGACAACTCGAGCGCCTCCTGCAGCAGTCCGAGCGGGCTGCCCGGCTCGTTCGCCTTGAAGGCCTGCTCGCTCAGGCGCTCGCGGGCCTCGCCGGTTTCGGTGATCAGGGTGACGAGCTTGCGGCCGAGTTCATCCGACGGGGACGAATAGGTTCTGCCGCGCGGGAAGACGATGCAACGCAACAGGAACGCGATCGGCCGGTTCGGGAAATTGCGCAGGAAGCTGTGCAGCTGCTCCTGGGCGTGATACATCAGCGTGCGCACCGACCATTCGACGAGCGGAATGTCGGTGGCGCGGCGGCCCTGGTTCTCGAAATGCTTGAGCACGGTCGAAGCCAGGTACATGCAGCTCAGCACGTCGCCGAGCCGCGCTGACAGGAGCTCCTTGATCTTGAGTTTGCCGCCGAGCGTCAGCATGGCGAAGTCGGTGGTCAGCGCGAATGCCGCGCTGTAGCGATTGACGTTCTGGTAGTAACGGCGGGTCGGCGTGTTCAGCGGCACCCGCGAGAACTTCGCGTGGGTCAGCGCCAGGAAGAATGCACGGGCAGCATTGCTGATTGCGTAGCCGAGATGTGAGAACAGTGCGTCGTCGAATTCGACCAGGCCGCGCTCGGTGTCTTTGTCCTGGGCCGCCTGCAGCTCCCTGAGCACGAAGGGATGGCAGCGCATCGCGCCCTGGCCGAAGATGATCAGGCTGCGCGTCAGGATGTTGGCGCCCTCGACGGTGATCGCGATCGGCGTGGCCATGTAGGGGCGGCCGGCGTAGTTGCGCGGCCCCATCATGATGGCTTTGCCGCCATGTACGTCCATCGTGTCATTGGCGACTTTGCGGCCGAGTTCGGTGCAGTGATACTTGAGGATGGCGGACGGAACCGCGGGTTTCTCGCCCTGGTCGATCGCGCCCGCGGTGACCGATACGGCGGCATTCATAATATAAGCGTGGCCGGCGATCCGCGCGAGCGCCTCACCGACGCCGTCGAAGCGGGCCACCGGCAGACCGAACTGGCGCCGCAGCTGGGTGTAGGCGCCGGAGGCGTAAGCCGCAGCCTGGCCGCCACCGGCTGCCGTCGACGGGAGCGTGATCGCACGACCGACCGACAGCAACTCGACCAGCATCTTCCAGCCTTTGCCGGCATTCTCCGGGCCGCCGATGATGTAATCGAGCGGCACGAAGACATCCTTGCCCGACGTCGGGCCGTTCTGGAACGGAATCGTCAGCGGATTGTGGCGACGGCCGATCTCGACACCCGGCAGGTCGACGGGAATCAGGGCGGAGGTGATGCCGTACTCGTCCTTGTCGCCGATCAGATGGTCGGGATCATAGAGCTTGAACGCCAGGCCCAGGACCGTAGCGACCGGCGCCAGCGTGATATAGCGCTTTTCCCAGTTGAGCCGGATGCCGATGGTCTGCTTGCCGTTGAACGTGCCTTTGCAGACCACGCCGTTGTCGATCAGCGCAGCGGCGTCCGAACCCGCCTGTGGCGAGGTCAGCGCGAAACAGGGAATTTCGTCGCCGGATGCCAGCCCCGGCAACCAGCGTTGCTTTTGCTCGTCCGTCCCGTAATGCATCAGCAGTTCGGCCGGACCGAGGGAGTTCGGGACGCCGACCGTCGACGATGCGACGGAGCTGCGACTGGCCAGCTTCGCGATGACCATGGCGTTCGCATAAGCCGAGAATTCGAGCCCGCCGTATTGTTTCGGAATGATCATCGCGAAGAACCTGTGCTTCTTGATGAATGCCCACGCTTCAGGAGGCATGTCGCCACGCTGGTCGCAAACCTCCCAGTCGTCGAGCATGGAGCAGAGCTCTTCGCAGGGCCCGTCGATGAATGCCTGTTCCTCTTCCGACAGTTCGGGGGCCGGGAACGACATCAGCCTGTCCCAGTCGGGCATGCCCGAGAACAGTTCGCCGTCCCACCAGACGTTGCCGGCTTCCAGCGCCTCGCGTTCGGTATCCGACATCGACGGCAGCATCTTGCGATAGGCCTCGAGCGCAGGTCGCGTGATCCTCTCGCGGCGGAACTCCAGCAGGTTGGGCACAACCAGCGCGGCATAGGCCACGATCAGGACGAGCAGCCAGAGGGGGTGCCAGTCGCCGTAAAACAGGTAGGCGAGCAGGATAGCGCCCATCGAGACCGTCGACGTGAGCAGATTGACGCGGTTATAAGCGAGGTAGACGGCACTGCCGAAAAACAGCAGGAACCAGAACAGACTGAGCAGAAAGTCGGACACAAGTTTTCCTCAAGCCCGTGGAGGGCGCGGCCGCGCGGGCCGCAGGCTAATACCCGCTTGACTATCCTGCCAGATGACGCCCGGGCTGGCCGTGACAGGACTCTCATGCCGACCTGCATGCCGGCAGGAGCAAGCGATGAAACTTACAAAAGCGACTCGATTGCCGCGCGTTCCTCGCGCAGCTCTGCTTCGGTCGCTGCCATTCTGGTGCGGCTGAATTCGTTGATTTCAAGGTCGGCGACGATCTGGTAACTGCCGTCGCTGCAGCGCACCGGGTAGGAATAGATGACGCCTTCATCGATTCCGTAGCTGCCGTCTGCCGCGATACCCATGCTTACCCAGTCGCCTTCGGGCGTGCCGAGGACCCAGTCGTGCATGTGATCAATGGCGGCGGATGCCGCCGAGGCTGCCGATGAAGCTCCCCTCGCCGCGATGATGGCTGCGCCGCGCTGCTGAACGGTCGGGATGAATTCCTCGGTCAGCCATTGCTCGTCCACGAGGCTTGCCGCCGGGTCGCCGCCGACCGTCGCATGGTAGACGTCGGGATACTGGGTGGCGGAGTGGTTGCCCCAGATCGTCATGCGGCGCACGTCACTGACGTGTTTACCGGTCTTCGCCGCGAGCTGGGCGATCGCTCGATTGTGATCGAGACGCGTCATGGCCGTGAACTGCGAACGATCGATGTCGGGCGCGTTGCTGCTCGCGATCAGCGCGTTGGTATTGGCCGGGTTGCCGACGACGAGCACGCGAATGTCACGGCTCGCATGCTCATTCATCGCCTTGCCCTGCACCGAGAAAATTGCCGCGTTGGCCTCGAGAAGGTCCTTGCGTTCCATGCCCGGTCCACGCGGCCGGGCGCCGACCAGGAGCGCGTACTGGCTATCCCGGAACGCTGCGTCCGCATCATCCGTTGCCACGATGCCTGCCAGCGTGTCGAACGCGCAGTCATCGAGCTCCATGACCACCCCGTGCAGCGCGGGCAGCGCGGGCGGAATCTCGAGCAGTTGCAGGATGACGGGCTGGTCGTCGCCGAGCATCTGGCCGGAGGCGATGCGGAAGGCGAGCTGGTAGCCGATCTGGCCGGCAGCGCCGGTGATCGTGACGCGAACGGGGTCTTTCATGACGGGATGGCCTTTGTCCGGGAACCTGAATCTGTGACGGGCGCCGGATTCTAGCACCCGCAGGCTGCGCGGGCATCCGTCAGCCGCAGGGAATTTCCAGTTTTCTTATTGCGGCGCAGAAAACTGCGGGAAGGCTTCCAGCAATGCCCTGAGTTCCTGCTCGGCGGCCTGCGTCAGACCGCGTCTTTCGAGATCGCGTATGCACTGCCACCAGGCGCCCGAATCGGCGCGCTGGGTCTCGGTGCAGCGGTCTTCGGCCGGCAGCAGCGAGTCACTCGCGGCAGCGTCGCTGCTCGCGGCAGGCGTCATGCCTGCGTCATCCCGGGATACCGGGGTCTCCGACTCCGCTTCGAGACGACGAATCTGCTCCGCGGTTTCGCGCGCGGCATCCTCGAAGGCGCTGCCGGGCCGTTGGCTGATCGCTTCATCCCCCGGCTGGACCGGCTCCGGTATGTCGAATGTCGGCGCGTTGCTCAGTTGCACGATGAGGGCGAGCGACAGGCCTGCCGTTACGACGAACGCCAGCGGCCGGATTCTCGCGTTCAGCCAGTTTGCGCCTGTCCCGGTTGCAGCGCCCTGTTTCGCCATCTGCAGGACCCTGCGATCCAGCTCGGGCGGTGACTCTTCCGTTGCGAGATCCCGGTACGCGGCGCTCATGCCGCCCTCGTCGAGCGGATGGTCATCTGCGTTGTTCATGCCTGGCCTCCGTCCGGCCCGGCCATCGCCATGCGCAACTTGGCGACGGCATAGCGCAGCCGGCTCTTTGCAGTTTCCCGGCTGACGCCGGATACGAGCGCGATGTCGTCGATCGACAACCCGCCTTCCTCGCGCAGAAGAAAGGCATCCCGCTGCTCGTCCGGTAGCGAATCAAGCGCCGCCTCCATTCGCCGGCGGGCCAGCATTTTCTCCGTCAATTGCTCTGGCTCTTCCCGGGGGTCGGTCCCGGTTTCCGGCAACACGCCGCCCGGGTCCGCCAGCCGCCGGTTCCGGCGCACATGATCGATAAAGCAGTTGTGCGCGACGCGGAACAGGTAGGTCGAGAACCTGGCGGTCGGTCGGTAGCTGGCGCGCGCTTTGATGATTTTGCCCCAGGCTTCCTGGAACAGGTCCTCGGCGGTATCCCGGTTCATGCTGAGGCGCAGCAGGTAGCGATACAGGGAATCGTTGTGCCTGCGATAAAGCAACTCGAATGCCGCGACGTCGCCGTCACGGTAGCGAAGCATCAACGCGGCGTCGTCGAGCGGGCTGCCCATGCGACGAGCATAAGCGACGCCCCCCGGGTCGTATAGCGACGCACCTTGCTCCGCGCACGCAGTATTCACACAAGTCATTGATTTATATTGCCAAATGCCTTTTAGCGATATCTATCAAACGCTCGGCCCGGCTATTCGGGTTTTTTTGCACAAATGGCTTGCAATTAGCCAATATGGTGTTATAGTCAACTATAACACTACGTCACTTAACCGAGGGCCGGGCGAGGATGCCCGGCGAGAAAACGATGAGTAACAAGTTCATACAGATGACGAGCGGCTGGATCCCGGTATCCGTCCTGCTCCTGTTTGCGGCTGCCCTCGTCATGGGCCAGGACCGGTCCGGTCTGCCGGCGGCAGACGAGTTGCCGGCGGAGCCGACCGTGATGATTACGAGCCCCGGACTGCTTAATGCAAACGACCATGTCCGGCTGGAAACGATCCGCCTGTTCGTGGACTCCGTGCTGCCGATGCCCGAGACCATCAGGATTTCGATCGGCGCGACGATCCGCAGCGAGAAATCAGTGACCGGGCCGGCGGACGAGTCCCTGGAATGAGGAGCGACGTGATGAGTACGACTAACTGGTATCGATTCTGGCGGCGTGTTGCGGCTTACGTCTTTTTGAATGCGCGGATACGTTCCTACGGGGAGCTCGTGCTGCGCCCTGTCATCATTGCCGAGCGCGGGTCGCAAAAAACATCCACCGCCCGCGCCGGGCAGTACCAGCGATAACAAAGGCCGGTTCGAATGGATCCCAAGTGGAATGAAGATCAGCCGATTTATCGGCAACTGCGCGATCGAGTCGTCGCGATGATCCTGGAAGGCGTCCTCGACGACGGGGATGCTTTGCCCTCGGTCCGAAACGTTGCGGCTGAGTATCGACTCAATCCGCTGACCGTCCTTAAAGGTTACCAGGAGCTGGTCGACGAAGGACTCGTCGAGAAGAAACGCGGTCGTGGCATGTTCGTCAACGACGGTGCGCGCACACAGTTGTTGAAGGACGAGCGCCAGCGATTCATCGACAAGGAATGGCCTGCAGTTGCAGCGACGATCGAACGCCTGGGGCTGGATGCAGCGGAGCTGCTCAAATCCCTCAATACTTCCGGCAAGTCTTCAAAAGGGGAGCAGAATGACTAGCCTCGTCAGCGCCCGAAATGTTTCGAAAAGCTTCGGCAACCTGCGTGCCGTCGACGACGCCAGCTTCGACATAGAAAAAGGCCGCATCATGGGCCTGATCGGACCGAACGGCGCCGGCAAGACCACCCTGCTGAAAGCCTTGCTCGGTCTGACCGACTGCGAAGGCAGCCTGTCCGTAATGGGCCTCGATCCGTTTCGGCAGCGCAAGGAACTGATGCAGAACATCTGCTTCATCGCCGACGTCGCCGTTCTGCCGCGCTGGATAAAGGTGTACCAGCTTCTCGATTTCATGGATTCCGTGCATCCCAATTTCTCGAGGGCCGCGGCAGAGGAAATGCTGACGCGCACCGACATCCAGAAAACCTCCAAGGTGCGCGAACTATCGAAAGGCATGGTGACGCAGCTGCATCTGTCAATCATTACCGCGATCGACGCGAAGCTGCTGGTGCTGGACGAGCCCACGCTGGGCCTCGATATCATTTTCAGGAAAGAGTTCTACGGCAACATACTGAACGATTACTTCGATGAGGAGCGCACGATCATCATTACGACCCACCAGGTCGAGGAAATCGAAAACCTGCTGACGGATGTGATGTTCATCAATCACGGGAAGATCGTGCTCGACGCGCCCATGGAGTCGATCCCGGACACTTATGCCGAACTGCTCGCATCGTCGGAGAACGCGGACAAGGCGCGCCAGTTCAGGCCAATCTACGAACGCGAGGTATTCGGCAAGAAGGTGCTGACTTTCGAAGGCATCGACCGGACGTCGCTCGCCGATCTCGGTGAAGTCCGGACCCCTGACATCGCCGACCTGTTCGTCGCCAAGGTCAAGGGAGAAGCCGCATGATAAACACACAAATTGCGCTGCTCCGAAGAGAACTCTGGGAGCATAAGGCGGTTTACGTCGTACCGTTGGTCGTCGCCGTTGTCACTTTACTGACGTCCTGGATCAGCCAGGTAACGCTGGGTGAACTCGAGCATCTCGATATCGGCATCATCACCGCCGGCAACCTGCCTGAAAACGCGAAGGCGGCGGCGCTGTCTTTCACGATGATGAGCGTGTCAGTGTCCTTCATCTTCGCCATGTGGATCCTGACCATCTTCTATGCCCTCGACGCGCTTTACGCAGAGCGAAAGGACAGGAGCATCCTGTTCTGGCGTTCCATCCCGGTCACGGACTTCGAAACGGTGCTGTCCAAATTATTAACCGCGATCCTGACGATCCCGCTGGTCACGTTTGCCCTTATCGTTGTGACGCAGCTGCTGGTGCTGCTCAGCCTGACCGTGCAGATCGACTTCCGTGGCGGCAGTCCCTGGCAGATGATCTGGACAGCCGCGCCGTTCGTCGATACCTGGGCCGCAACGGTCGTACTGTTACTGGCGTTGCCCCTCTGGCTGTCGCCGTTCATCGGCTGGTTCCTGTTCGTCTCGGCGTTTACCAAGCGGTCGCCGCTGCTGGTTGCGGCAATGCCGATCGTCCTGCTGCCGATGTTCGAGCGCTTGTTCTTCGATACCTCGGTGATGGCCGAGGCGCTGTTCGTCCGTTCCATCAAGTTCCCGCTGTTCTCCGGTGTGGACAACATGGATCTCATCTTCCAGGAGGGCGACGACCTCGCAAAGCTTGCCGAAGCAGAGCTGAGCGTGTTCGGTTTGCTCGATCTCGGCAATTTCCTGGCGAGCCCGCAGCTGTGGCTCGGCCTGGTTGTCTGTGGTCTGTTTATCGCCGCCGCGATCTACGTCAGGCGTTACCGCGACGAATCCTGAGCCGGCCTGCGCACATCCAGGCGATGCTTGCGGATCTTGCCGCGCAGCTGGTGATAGGTAAGACCCAGCAGGTTGGCCGCGACGCGCTGATTGAATCGCGCTCGCTCGAGTGCCGCGCTGACAAGCTCACGCTCGACGTCATGCACTCTCTGCTTGAGATTCACCGGCAACAGGTGCCGTTTGAGCTGCTGGCCCTGGCGCGGAGAATCGGCGCGATGCGCTGGCCGCGGACGGAAGGGTGACTCGAACGGATCGAAGGCGATCTTCGTGATCTGTCGATCTTTATCCTTCAGGCGATAGACGGATCGTTCGACCGCGTTCTTGAGTTCACGCACGTTGCCCGGCCAGTCGTGCCGCAATAGTGCCGACGAAGCCCTTGCGCTGAATCCCGGGAACACCGGCAGCGACATTTCGCTGACCATGTTGATTGCGAAGGCTATCGCTAGCGGCAGGATATCCTCGGTCCGTTCCCGAAGCGGCGGCACCGTGATGACGTCAAATGCCAGGCGGTCGAGAAGGTCTTCGCGAAACTGGTCTTCGGCAACCAGCGCCAGGAGATCGGCATTGGTAGAGCCGACGATGCGGACATCGACCAGGATCGTGTCGCTGCCGCCCACCCGCTGCAGTTCTCCATACTCGATGACGCGGAGGATCTTCTCCTGCATCCTCAGGGAGATCGTCGCGAGCTCATCGAGGACCAGCGTGCCCCCGTCCGCGCGTTCGAAGTGACCGATATGGGTGGACGCAGCTCCGGTAAACGCCCCGGCTTCGTGACCGAAAAGCTCGGACTCGAGTATCGATTCGGTCAGCGCAGCGCAGTTGACCTTGACGAGGGGCTGTTCCCAGCGTTTGGAGAGGAAATGCAGTCGCGAGGCGATCAGCTCCTTGCCGGTGCCGCGCTCGCCAACCACGAGCACCGGCTTCGACAGCGGCGCCACGCGGGATACGTGCTCCAGCATCTCGAGGAATGCCGGCGCCTCTCCGATGATGTGTTGCGCAGGGCGATCTGCTGCCATTGGCTAATCTCATCAATAATGAGCAAAAAATGCAAAAAATTAGTCAAAATTACTAAATTTGCCCGCAGCGCGAGCCCCTTCTTTACGCCTTTTTTCTTATTAAAAACAATCACTAAGCCAGATCTCGCCAGGTTGGCATGGAAGCTGCAACATAACATTCGAACCTGAAGCCAAAAAGAGGAAGATTCCATGGGCATATTCACGAGATTCAGCGACATCGTGAACTCGAATATCAACGCGATTCTCGATAAGGCCGAGGATCCGGAGAAGATCGTGCGTCTGATGATCCAGGAGATGGAGGACACGCTGGTCGAAGTCCGCTCGGCGGCCGCCCGCTCGATAGCGGACAAGAAAGACCTGAATCGCAAGCTGTCGCACCTCGACAAGGAGCAGGGCGAGTGGGACGCCAAGGCCGAACTGGCGCTGCGCAAGGGGCGCGAGGACCTCGCCAAGGCGGCGCTGGTCGAAAAATCGCGGGCCGCATCGGCGGCCGAGGCGATTCGTTCCGACTACGCGGCGGTCGATGAGGGCCTGACAAAGCTGAATGACGACATCTCCAGGCTGGAGAAAAAACTCGAGGACGCGAAGGCCAGGCAGAAAGCGCTGCTTGCCCGGCACAAGACGGCGAACAGCCGACTGGCCGCGCGCAAAAAGATACACGACTACAAGATCGATGACGCAATGATCCGCTTCGAGCAGTACACCCGCAGAATCGACGACGTCGAAGGCCGCATCGAGGCGTACGACCTCGGACTCCCGAAAGACCTGAACCACGAGTTCGCGGGTCTCGAGGCCGAGGAATCGATCGCGCAGGAACTCGACGAATTGAAGCGGCGGGTTTCGGCTGGAAGCGCGCCGGAATCGGAGATCAGCTAATTGGGCTTCGGCATTGACCAGTTGCTAACGATCGCGCTGATCGTATTTTTGCTGATACCGGCGCCGTTATTCATCGTCTTGCACTTCATCACGAAATGGAAGCAGTCACGGGAAATATCGGGTGGCGACGAAGAAATGCTCGAGGAGCTCTGGCAGTTATCGCAACGCCTGGAGCGAAGATTGGAGAGCCTGGAAACCATCCTGGACAATGAACTGCCCGACTGGAGGAGAAAAATATGAGTAAGGACACCTGGAACCTGGACTACGGCCCGTTCACCGGCCTGTACAGAGACCGGGAGAACGGCTGGATCTTCGGCGTCTGCGCCGGGCTGGCCGAAAGATTCAATTTCAATATCGGCACGGTGCGGGTTATCGCCGTCATCAGCCTCTTTCTGTTCTTCTGGGCAACCGCATTGATTTATATAGGCGCCACGTTGCTACTGAAGGAAAAACCGTTGATCTATTCCGGTCGTAGAGAGGAAGACGAGTTCTGGCGTCGTTCGCGCTGTCACGACCGCTGGAGTCATTCATGAGCCACTACGATGCTTACCCGCGGCGGCGCTTTTACCGGAACCGCGACAGGGCGATGGTGGCGGGCGTCTGTGCGGGCCTGGCGGACTACTTCGGCTTCAACCTGCGGGTCACCCGCTTGCTCGCGTTCATCTCGCTGCTAATGGCGATGCCGGTCACCTTGCTGGTCTACTTCGGTATCGTGTTCCTCTTCCCCGCGGCGCCGGATCCTGCATCGAGGCCAGGTTATGACGCCGAGTTCCAGCGGGCCATGCGCTCCGATCCGGCGCAGACGATGAGCGACGTGAAGCGGCGATTCCAGTCGCTGGACAGCAGATTGGCCAGACTCGAACAGTATGTGACGTCGTCCAGGTTCAACCTGGACCAGGAATTTCGGAGGCTTTGAGCCGATGCTCCTCGATAAGGAAACCGCTCAATGAACAGTGCACTGGTATTTGTCCTGATCCTGGTCTCGATCGTGATGACAGCAAACATCATCGAGACCTGGCTGAAACAACGAAAGAAGCCCGTTGAGATTGATGAGGATTTCGGTGAAACCCTGGCCAAGATCGAGCAGATGGAGGAACGGATCAAGGTCCTCGAAAGGATCATTACCGAAAATCGCTTCGACCTGAAGAGGGAAATCGACGCACTATAGCGACTGACTCTGCGCAAAAAAAAGCCCGCCATCAGGCGGGCTTTTTTTGTGATCTCTTGAGGTGTCTAGCCGTCGTCGCGGGCGCGAAAAGCCTGCACTTCTGCATTGAATTGCGCGGCAACCCTCTCCATTTCGTCGACGGCCGCGTTGTACTTCTTGTTCAGTATGTCCTCGCGTTCCTGCTCGACTTCCGGCGGCAGGTCCGACAACGAGTCCCTCGCCTGTTTCTCTTCCTCGACGATGCACTCCAGGTAGATCTCCATATTCGCGACATACTCCTTGACGCCGCGCTGGCCCGCAATCATCTCTTCCTTGGTTGCGGTATTGCCGTTCGGGATCATGACACGATCGGGGTAGTCGCAGGCAACAGCCTGACCGGCACCGAACAGGATGGAAACGCTGAGCGCAATCTTGATCAATATTTTCATGTTCATGACTTCTTGGTTGGCAGCTGTCCGGACGAGGCGGCAGCTTGCGTTTAGGCTTTACGGGGATGCCGGGCTATTTAAGCATATCGACCATGACGAGTGAAACGTGACGGCAAACAGCTTGAAAATCATGTACCTATATGCGTAGTGCCCGCCTTATGCAAACAGCGTTCTGTACTGATCCGTCCCCTCAGCCTGCGCCATGAGCAATTCCAGGTAGCTGTCCGAACTGATCGGATCGCCGAACAGCAGCCCCTGCACATAGGTGCAGTCGTGCGCCTGCAGGAAAGCGAGCTGCTCCTCGGACTCCACGCCCTCGGCGACGACGTCCATTTGCAGGCTCTGACCCATGTGGATGATGGTGCCGACGATCGTGGCGTCGTCAGCGTTGCGCGCCACATGCTGTACAAATGATTTATCGATCTTCAGAGTACTGATCGGAAACTGCTGCAATGCGCTGAGCGACGAGTAGCCCGTGCCGAAATCGTCAATGGCGAGATGCAGCCCCAGCGCATAGAGCTGGTTCAGGATCTTGATCGTACGCTCGGGGTTCTCCATCAGGGTCGTTTCCGTGATCTCGAGTTCCAGCGATGTCGGCGATACTTCATAGCTGCGCAGGATGGCGCTGATCCGATTGATGAAGTTCGGTTGTCGCAGCTGCTTGAGCGACAGGTTCACCGATACGCGTCCCGGCGAGGAAACCGAGCGTTGCCAGTGCCGGAAATCCTCGCAGACACGGTCCAGGACCCATTCGCCGATTTCGATGATCAGGTTGGTCTCCTCAGCCAGCGGGATGAAATCGGACGGCAGGATGATGCCCCGCTCGGGCAGCTCCCAGCGGACGAGCGCTTCTGCGCCAACGACGGCCCCGGTCTGCAGGTTGTACTTCGGCTGATAATGAACCAGCAGCTCGTCTCGTTCGAACGCGCGCTTCAGCTTGCTCTTGGTCATCAATCGCTCGACCGCCGCCTCGTTCATTTCCGGTCTGTAATAAGAGTGAACGTTGCCGCCCGACTTCTTGGCGTGATAGAGCGCCGCGTCCGCGTTCCTGATCAGATCGATAACATTTGGCGCGTCGAGCGGATAAAACGCCACCCCCATACTGGCCGTCATGAACACCTCGTGCCCTTGCACGAGGAATGGTTCGGCAAGCCGATCGAGCAGTTTACGGGCCAGCTTGTCCACGCCGCTGCGATCTTTCTCGTCGGTTTCGATCTTGTCCACGATGACCGCGAATTCGTCGCCGGCCAGCCGGCCGATCACGGTTTCGTCCGGCAAGGTATCTTTCAGACGATCGGTCAGCGTTTCGAGAGTCGCGTCTCCGGCTAGGTGCCCGAATGTATCGTTGATTTCCTTGAAATTATCGATGTCGATGTAAAACAGCGCGATCGACCGGTCTTTGCGTTTAGCGCTTGCAATGGCCCGCTGCAGCAGGTGCTGGAACTGCATCCGGTTCGGCACCTTGGTCAACGCATCGATACGCGCGAGATAACGAATGCGTTTCTCCGCCTTGCGCCTTTCAGTGATGTTCTGCGCCGCATAAATCCGATGACCGAGAAAATCGCCTTCGGCCTGGATCGACGAGCTCGTATACGAGATCGGTATGCGCTCGCCCGCGCGCGACTTCAGGAATGCTTCACGCGGAATATCGGTCCGCATATCGGCTTCGAGGGAACCACCTTTCCTGCTATCGACGATAAGGTCTATATGACGACCGACGAGCTCCGAATTCGTATACCCGAGCATGCGATTGGTCGCAGCATTCACGCGGGTGATGTTGCCCTGCGGCGAGGTCACGATGATGGCCTCGTTCATGCTGGACAGGACGCTGTCGACGTAATCACGGGAGATGGTCGTCAGCTTGAGTTTGTCGCGCATGTCATTGAAGACAGCCGCCAGGTCGGCCAGCAGGTCTCCGCCCCGGACCGTCAGGCGTTCGCCGTAGTCGGCGTCGCGCAGCTTCTCCGCCTGGATCTTCAATGCGCGAATGCGTTCCGCCTGCAATTTCGCGATCAGCCAGATCACGAAGCCGCATAGCACGATCGTGATCAGGGTGACTGCGCCGATCCAGAGGAAACTGGTCTGCCGGCTCTGCGCGCCGAGTTCGACAAGCAGTTCCTCGAACGCCTCGGATTCACTGATCAGCGTCGCCAGGTCGAAACTGCCGGTCAGCGAACCGACATTGTTGTCCCCGCGGATCACCGGGAATTTCATGTGCAGGCGTTCCGGGGTCCACAGGATGTTCTCGTTGAAAGACTCATTGCCGGCCAGACCGGACTCGATGGTCGAACCGTCTTCATGGGAATAGCTGAGGCCGATCAGGGTCTCGCTGTCGACGATTGCCGCGTCCAGCAGGGGGAGGGCGGCGTTCGCCGACTGCACGCTGCCTTCCGAGATCGAGACGGCGAGGCGGTAAAGCTGGCCGCGAGCGCGGCGCTCGAAACTCGCGGCGAGACTTTCGCCGTGCTGTTCGACGCTGCTGAAGACGATGCCGGAGGTCATCCAGCGATACTGGCCGTAGAACAGCGCCAATATGACGCCGATGCCGATAAGCGCAATGATCGACACCAGGACTATGTATCTGGACAGGATTCTGCCGGCCATATGAACCTTTTGACCCCGGCGTTGCCGTCATGTCTCCGACGCCAGGCGGTTTTTTTTATTGTTTTCGAGCAGTCACCGGAAGGGCCAGGGGAGCGCCCTGCGGCAGCATTTTCGACAGCGGACAGTTTACCACCGCGATTACAGGCGAGCGACGTGTTAATCGGACCGATTCGAGGTGAAATTCGACATTTTTCAACGAATTGAGGCTTTGCCGTGACATAATCGGGCGACTTGGGCGCTCGTGGATCCGGAGCCCTCCGGAGATTCCGCAGCCGGGCTGTGGCCGCTTCGCCCAGATCAGCTGAAAAGTCGCAAGGCTTGTCAGCAAGCTGGCGTTTGACCTGTCTGATCGGGGTATGACTGGTGAGCAAAACGGCACTGATTGTTGACGATTCCAGGTCCGCGCGGGTCGTGCTGAAGCGCATGCTCGAAACGCACGAGCTAGAGGTCGATACCGCCGAGTCAGCAGAGGACGCGCTCGAATATCTCACCGAACACCGTCCGGACGTGATCTTCATGGATCACCTGATGCCGGGGATGGACGGCTTCGAGGCGGTGTCGGCGATCAAGCGCAACCCGGATACCGCGACGATCCCGATCATGATGTACACCTCGCAGGAGGGCGAAGTCTATGTCGGCCAGGCGCGGGCGCTGGGGGCGGTCGGCGTGCTGCCGAAAAAGATTGCCCCGGTAGAGGTTTCGAAGGTTTTGCAGTCACTGCGGGTCATCGGCGGCGAAGACGCCGGGGAGGAGCCGGCGCAGGAGAAATCGTCGACGGAAACCAGCGGCGAATTCCCGGCGCTCGAGACCCTGGATCAGGATCTCAGGATCATGATCAAGGACTTGTTCGAACAACAGCGCGCCATTATCCGGCGAGACCTGCTCGACAGTTACGAGGCGATTGCCAGCCGCGTTGCGGACGAGATCCGGCCTGCGCCACCCGAGGACCCGGAGGAAGTGCCCGGCGAAGAAGAATCGACGGCGTCGGGATTCATGCGCGCGGCCGTTGTCGTGCTTGCGGTTTTCACGATGATCTTCGCATGGCTTTACTGGCAGAGAGAGCAGGGCTGGCAGGACATGCAGGCGCAGAACGCCGAACTGCAGCGAGCCTTCGAATCCCAGCGCATCGCCGAAGCCGAGGACTCGATACAGGTTCTCCAGCAGATGGGCGACTACCAGCAGTCCCTCGACGCCATGTATGCGGCCGCCATCAGCAGCCTCGAGTGGGGCGCCAATCAGTCCGCGGAATATCGCTTCGGTGAATTGCCCCTGGGCGATGATCGATTGAAAGTCGTGCAGCAACTCACCGAGCACTTGCTGGCGATCAACTTTGCCGGCGTAATCCGGATAGAGACGCACGTGGCCAACTATTGCCTGACGGTTGCGGGCACCGACGGTTATGCGCCGGCGGCCGATTTGCTGGCTGCCGACTGCGATACGATCGGCGTTGCCCCTGGCGAGGCTTACGAGATGGGGCTGGGACAGTCAGTGGCCTTCGCCAACTTCATACGGCTCGCTGATGAGCGTTCGGGCGGGCGGATTCGCTACGAAATCGTTTCCATGGGCAACTCCGACCCCTTGCTGGACTACCCCTTGTCGACAGAGGGCATTACGGCGAACGACTGGAACAGGATTGCAGCGGCGAACAATCGCGTGGAAGTCTCCATTTATCCCGACGCCCTGTAAGCAGTTCAGTCTGCGTCGTCTGATTCTGACCGCCGTTTCTCGACAAATTCCTGCGGAGCGCTGTTCACGGTCGTCTTCATCACGCCCTCAACCACGGCGCCTTCGGCGACTGCGATCGCTTCGCCGGTCACCGTCCCGCTGATCCTCGCTGTGTCTCCGATTTCCACGGGTCCTGCAGCGACGATGTCACCGTCAATGGATCCGGCGACGATGACGGATGTCGCTCGTATGACCCCTTTCCAGTACCCGCCCTGGGCCAGGGTGACCGATCCGTCTACGTCACACTCGCCCTTGACTTCACCATTGATCATGAAGTTTCCGGCGCCGCTAAGCATGCCCTCGACTTTGCAGCCCTGGCTGATCAGTGTACCGGGGCCGGACGCTGCGTCCCGCAGTCGTCGCTTGTTCGAATCGCTCATGGGTTTTCACTCTCCTCGCAGGCTGATGCTTTCACTGCGGNNTGCGATGACCGCAGCCGCCGGCTTCTCGGTTTTTGCGTCGGCATCCTCCCGTTTCGGGCGACGCACATCAGCCGCTGAAGCCGACAGCAAACATCTGTTCCAGCCAGGGAAATGGCCGGTGAAAGCCACCACCAGCGTTAATTGGCACGTCCGTAACGCCGCTGTATAGTCGCCGGATGACAAGCGATTGCGCAATCCCCCGGGACCGTTGATTTGGATCGCCTGGTCAAGGACAGGATCGAGCGGCTCGCCGGGCGCGGTTCTGCGAAGGTCATTGCGGGGGGCAGAAAGGGCGTAGAGAAGGAATCGCTGCGCGTTTATGCTGACGGCAAGCTTGCCGATACGCCGCATCCCGTCGCGCTCGGTTCGGCGCTGACCAACGAGTTCATCACGACAGACTTTTCCGAAGCGCTGCTCGAGTTCGTCACCCCGGCGCACGTGAATACCTGGGAGACGCTGCGCGTCCTTTGCGAGATACACCAGTTCACCTACGAACGTATCGGCGAAGAATTGCTGTGGGTGACGAGCATGCCTTGCCTGATGGCGGACGACGAGGACATTCCGCTCGCACAATACGGCTCATCGAACGTCGGCCGCATGAAAACGGTGTATCGCAATGGCCTCGGATACCGGTATGGCCGACGCATGCAGACGATCGCCGGCGTACACTTCAATTACTCCCTGCCCGAGGCATTCTGGCCGGAGTATGCAAGCCTGGAAGCGTCCTCCCTGTCGGGCGACGATTTCCGCTCGGAAGCCTACATGGGCCTGGTACGAAATTTCCGCCGCTTCGGCTGGCTGGCGCTGTACCTGTTCGGCGCCTCACCGGCGCTTTGCAAGTCATTCCTCGGCGGCGCAGAGAGCGATCTGGATGCCTATAACGAGAATACCCTGTACCGCCCCTACGCAACCTCGCTCAGGATGAGCGACCTCGGCTACAGCAACAACACGCAGGCGGGACTGAACATTTCGCTCAATTCGGTCGACGAGTACATCGACGACCTGACCGCGGCGATCTGCAGGCCGGAGCCCGCGTACGAGAAGATCGGCGTCAAGGTCGATGGAGAGTATCGCCAGCTGCGGGCCAGCCAGCTGCAGATCGAGAACGAGTATTACAGCCCGATAAGGCCTAAACGGGTCGCCCGCTCCGGCGAGCGGCCGACCGCGGCACTGCGTCGCGGCGGCGTCGAGTACGTCGAGGTGCGGTCGATCGACCTGAATGCATTCGATCCGGCCGGCACCAATCAGAACGCCATGCGCTTCCTGGAGGCCTTCCTGATCTACTGCATGCTTCACGACAGTCGGCCGCTGGATGACCGTACCTACGCCGAGATGCAGGCCAACCACGGGCGTGTCGCAAATGCAGGCCGCGACCCGGCGCTCGAGCTGATCCGTAACGGTGAAACCAGCGGGCTTCGCGAATGGGCGAGAGAGATGATCGACGACGTCCGGGCGATTGCCGAGATTATCGACCGGGGCGAGGGAGGAGACGCCTATGCGCAGGCGGTCGACGCCCAATCGGCGCTCGTCGACGACCCCGATGCAACGCCGTCAGCCCGGGTCCTCCAGGACATGCGGGACACTGGCGTCGGCTTCTACCATTTCGCGATGGAGCGGGCCGAGGGTCACAAGGAATACTTTGCCGCGCTCGCTGCGCTCGACGACGAGCGACTGCGCGTTTATACGGACGAAGCGGAAGCGTCCCTCGCGCGGCAGGCCGCGATCGAGCAAGCGGACGAGATCAGTTTCGATGCATATCTCGAGCGCTATTACTCTGACCAGGGTTGCTCCGAATAGAGCGCTGCATCAATCCTGCGAAGCTACCTGTTGCGGGATAGAGATCGTCAGGCTGCCGGACATCGACACCGGACCCGTCGTCGCAGAGTAACCTGCGGCCGTCAGCGATTCGACCGACTCGGTCATGACGCCATTCAGTATGCCGCTGCCGCCGGAAACTCTCGCGGTGCCGAGCGAACCCGGACCGCTGGTCATGACGCGGTGAAACGAGCCGCGCCAGTTATCGCCCGAACTCCAGCGAGCGGGAATAACGATATCCCGGATGTAGGACCAGTAGTTCTCGGTCTGGTCGATCAGCATCGTGCCATTGCCCGGCAGGTATACGTGCCACACGCTGTTGGCGAGCGCCTCGCCCTGTAAGATCTTCGTGGCTTCGGAATCCGACTGGAACTTGATGCCGATGCCGGCAGTGCCGCCGCGGCTGTCCTCCAGCAAGGTCACGAACAGGGTCGTGTTGTAGACCGCGGGTTCCCACAGCTCGGCGACGCGCTCGGGGCGCGGCACAACGATGGTCTCGCCGTGATCCGTGTACAGAATGGCATCGGCCGGGACCGCGGAGAAAGACAGGTCGACTACCCGTTCGTCGGTGACCGCCAGCGGGGAGACCGACGGCTGCCCGACGAAGGGGTTGTAATAAAGCCCGAGTGCGAACAAGACGACGCCGGTGAGCAGGCCGAGAACCAGGGAAATCGCATACTTCATGATTCGTCTCCCAACGGGCCGACCAGCATGGTTTCCAGGTGGATGCGGCTCTGCACGTCATCGTTGTCTTCGACCTCGCCGATGAATTGCTCACGAACCGAACCGCTTAACAATGCGAAGTCACGTGTCCCCGATATCATGTTGCCAGTGCGGAAACCGTCGGCGGACGGGGTGACTTCCATCTGTACATAAACGGTGCCGCGGGCCGGGAAGTGCAGCGCCCACTCGATAAATGTGCCCGTTTCTTCGGCTGCGCTCGCGAGCCGGCTGCCGATACCGACCACCGTGTTGTTGCGGTCGCGAATCTTGAAAATCTCGGCTTGCAGATCGCCCAGCGCCTGCTGGCCCGGCCATTCCAGCATGGCGGGAATCGCGGCATCCGGATTCGGCAGGCCCACCATGATCCGGTCGCGGGGCAGGTTGATGTGGAATTCTTCGACGTTGCCGCCGTTCGGCAGCACCGAGATCATCGAGCGCTCCCGATGCACGTCTACAGCCGGTACGTACCAGGTCAGCGCGCCTGCACCGAGTGCGCCGAGAATCGTTGCGATGAGGAATGTCTTGATCAATTTGCCCACCCAAAGCGTCGCCGAATACGGCGTCATACCCTTAAAAGTTTAGTTAAATTGCAAGGCAGGCTCACTTCGGGCGATTTGAAATGTGACCTGGCGCACAATTTGCTGCATTTCAGTACAATCCCCGTCCCGGTGTCGCGCCTCGCAAGCGAGCGGCATCTCAAATCAAGAACATAGCGATGAAAGCCGTTTGCCTCTGGTCCGGACCGCGGAACGTATCCACCGCCCTGATGTACAGCTTTGCGGAGCGTCCCGATACCCGGGTCGTCGACGAGCCGCTGTACGGACACTTTCTTCGCGTCACCGGAACCGTGCACCCGGGCGGCGACGAGGTCATGGTCAATGTCGACTGCGATGGCGACCGGGTCATGCGTAAGCTGCTCGAGGGATCGGCGCACAACCCGGAAGTGCTGTTCATGAAGCAGATGGCGCACCATCTCGTCGACGTGGACAAGGCATTCCTGACCCGCACCGACAATATCTTCCTGATCCGCGATCCCGAGCAGATGCTCCCGTCGCTGACCATTCAGCTGCCGGAAGCCGGCCTGGCCGATACCGGCCTGAAGATGCAGTGGGAGCTTTACGAGGAACTCGTCGCTGGGGGACAGACGCCGGCGATCATCGATTCCCGCGATCTGCTGCTCGATCCGGCCAGCGTGCTTGCCGCGCTCTGCGAGCACCTTGACATTCCTTTTTATGCCGAGATGCTGCGGTGGCAAGCCGGGCCCCGTGATGAGGACGGCTGCTGGGCGCCGCACTGGTATCACGCCGTGCACCAGAGCACCGGATTCTCGACCTATGAGCACAAGAGCGGGTTTCCCGACCAGCTGCGGCCGTTGTTGGAGCAATGCGCGCCCTGGTACGAGAAGCTGTTCGCACACGCGATCCGCGCCGCCGGATCCGCCACCTAGAGGACAACCGAAGTGAAACTGCCTGATCCGCGCAATGCCGACATCCTCGTTCACGTCAACGGCCAGCTGGTGCCGCGAGTAGAAGCCCGGGTATCGGTCTTCGACAGCGTCGTGCAGGGCGGCGATGCCGTATGGGAAGGCTTGCGCGTCTACAAAGGGCGCATCGCCGCACTCGGCGCGCATCTCGAGCGCCTGCAGAATTCGGCGCACACGATGGCTTTCGCCGCGATACCCGGTTCCGACGACATCCGCAAGGCGATCTTCTCTACGCTCGAAGCGAACGGCATGACCGACGACACGCACATCCGCCTGACCTTGACCCGCGGCGAGAAGATCACCTCCGGCATGAATCCGAAACTCAATCAGTCAGGCTGCTCGCTGATCGTGCTCGCAGAGTGGAAGCCGCCGATCTATTCGGACGACGGCATTCGCGTCGTCACCTCGGCGATCCGCCGCAACACGCCGCAATGCGTCGACTCGAAGATTCATCACAACAACCTGATCAACAACATCCTGGCCGCGATCGAGGCCAACGTCGCCGGCGTCGACAGCGCGGTCATGCTGGACGTCCACGGCTTTATCTCGGAGACCAACGACACCAATATATTCACGGTCCGGGGCGACGAGTTGCTGACCCCGTTCGCGGACGCCTGCCTGCCCGGGCTGACCCGGCAGATGATCCTCGACATCGCGAACGAAGAGGGCATCCCCGCGCGCGAGAAGAACCTGTCACTGACAGAGCTCTACACCGCCGACGAAGCGTTCACGACCGGCACGATGGGCGAGCTGACGCCGATACTCGAAGCCGACGGCAGAACGATCGGTGACGGCAAGGCCGGCGAGTTGACGAAGCGCCTGCAGGGACTGCACCGCGCGTATGCCTATCAGCACGGCGAGGCCTTGCCCTTTGTTTAGACCATGTCCTTTAGCTGCACGCTCGTGTCGGTGAGTTTCGCCGGCTCGATATGCACGTGTTCGGCGATCAGGCTGCGGCACTGGATGTAGTCGCGCGGTGCGTTGACCGCATCGACCGCGATCAGCTCGCCCTCCTTCAGATAAAGGCAGGAGAAGGCCTGCGCTCGTGGGTCACCGCGGATGACGACCTCGTCGTAACCTTGTGACATGCCAGCGATCTGCAGTTTGAGGTCGTACTGGTCCGACCAGAACCAGGGGACCTGTGCATAAGTGATGTCTTCGCCGAGCAGGTTCGCCGCCGCCGTTTTCGCCTGCTCTACCGCGTTGTGCACCGATTCGAGTCGCAGGCATTCGCCCAGCAGGGCATTGGGATGCCAGGTGCAGTCGCCGATCGCGTAGATGTCCGGGTCGTTCGTCCGGCAATGATCGTCGACGACGATGCCGTTATAGACCTCGAGTCCGCATTCCTGCGCCAGTTCGACGTTCGGCACGATGCCGATGCCGATCACCGCGACATCCGTCTCGAGCGTCTCGCCGTTGTCGAGCGTGACGCCGTCGAGCCGGCCATCCCCGGAGAACCCGGTAACGCCGGTCGACGACAGGATCCTGACGCCATGCTCGGCATGCACCTGCTGGTAGAAAGCCGACAGCTCGGGCGACACCACCCGGCTCATCACGCGGCTCTCCATCTCCACGACGGTCACCTCCATGCCGCATTGCCGCGTCACCGCGGCCACTTCGAGGCCGATGTAGCCGGCGCCGACGATCGCGATGCGAGTGCGCTCGCGCATGTCGTTGCGGATCCCGTTAACATCGTCGATCCCGCGCAGGTAATGGATGCCGGCGAGATCGACGCCCGGCACGTCGAGTCGCCGGGGCCGGCTGCCCGTTGCAATGACGAGCCCGTCATAGTCGTGCGTCCCGCCATCGTCAGTCGTTACCCGTTTCGCATCGCGGTCGATGCCGGTCGCGCGCCGATTCAGCATAATGCTGATCGATGGATCGTCGTAAAAAGTTTCCGGCTTCAGGAACAGCCGCTCGGCCGGCAGCTCGCCGGCGAGAAACTTCTTGGACAGCGGCGGGCGCTGGTACGGGTACCAGGGCTCCTCGCCGATCAGCGTAATCCGCCCGTCGAATTTCTTCTGCCTGAGCGATATCACGATCTGGCCCGCGCCGTGTCCCGCCCCGATGACGACGATGTGATTCATCGACCGGATTCTACGTGCATTGCGGCTTAATTTGTCGCGGGTACTCGGTTATGCTCGCGCCATGGACGCACAGGCAATAAGAATTCACGAATATGGCGGCCCTGAAGTACTGAGGTACGAAGCCGTCGATGTCCCCGATCCCGGCGAAGGCGAGGCAACGATCCGGCATACGGCGATCGGCCTCAATTTCATCGACACCTATCACCGCACCGGCCTGTACCCGCTGGATCTGCCGCTGGTGCTCGGCTCCGAAGGGGCCGGCGTCGTCGAGACCGTCGGGGCCGGCGTCACCGACGTATCCCCGGGCGATCGCGTGGTCTACACGGGTCTGCCGCTCGGCGCCTACTCCACCGCCAGGAACTACCCGGCCAACCGGCTGGTGGCGATCCCCGACGGGATCCCGGACGAGCATGCGGCAGCCGTGCTCCTCAAGGGACTCACTGCGTGGTACCTGCTGCGGCGCAGCTACCCGGTGAAGCCCGGCGACAACATCCTGCTGTACGCGGCCGCCGGTGGCGTCGGTTCGCTCGCTGCGCAATGGGCGAAACATCTCGGCGCGACCGTCATCGGCGTCGTCGGCACGGAAGACAAGGCGCAGCGGGCTCGCGAGAAGGGCTGCGACCACATCATCATGTCGGACCATGAAGATGTCGCCGGCGCGGTCAGGGAACTGACGGGCGGCGAAGGCGTGGCCGCGGTTTACGACTCGATCGGCAAGGAAACCTTCATGACCTCGCTCGATTGCCTGCGCCCGCACGGTGTCATGGTCACTTTCGGTAACGCGACGGGTCCGGTCGATCCGTTCGCGCCCGCCGAACTCGCCAAGCGGCATTCGCTGTACGTGACCCGGCCGGTGCTGTTCGATTTCATCTCGAGCCGCGATGACCTGCTGGCGGCGACCGACGAGCTGTTCGGCGTCATGCTCGAGGGCGTCGTGACGGTGGACGTCAACCAGCGCTATCCGCTCGAGCACGCGGCGCAGGCGCACATCGACCTGGAAGGCAGGAAGACGACCGGCTCGACGATTCTCGAGCCTTAATTCCGGGCTATTGCGGCACCGGGGTCAGCGGCCACAGTATCGGCAGCAGCAGCATCACGGTGACGAAGACCACGAGCGTCAGCGGCACGCCCACCTTGATGTAGTCGACGAAGCGGTAACCGCCGGGACCCATCACCAGGATGTTCGCCGGGTGCGAGATCGGGCTCGTGAAGCTGGCGGACGCCGCCATCGCAATCGCCATCATCGCCGTTTCCGGCGCGTATCCCATTTCCGCCATCGCCGACAGCACGATTGGCGACATCAGTACGACCAGGGCCGCGGTCGGAATGATCATCGTGGCCATCGCGGTCAGGACATAAAGCCCCGCGATGACCGGCAGTGGACCGGCGTCACCCAGCAGCAGCATGACCTGCTCGGCGAGATAGGAAGCGGCGCCCGTGTCCTGCATGGCCGTGCCGAGCGGCAGCATGCCCGCTATGAGAAAGATCGCGCGCCAGTCGATCGCGCGATACGCCTGCTCCATCGACAGGCAACCGGTCAGCACCATGATGCTGCCGCCGACGACGGCGGCAAGCGCGATCGGCGCATCCGCGAACATCACGCTCAGGACGACCGCCAGCATGATGAAAGCGGCAAGCGGCGCCCGCTGGGTATCCGGCGGCGCCTGGCCGAGCGGCGTCAGGATCAGGAAGTCCGGGTCATTACCCAGTAATTGCAGCCGATCGTGTGGCCCGAGCAGCAGCAGGGCGTCACCGACCTGCAGGCGCTCATCTGCAAGATCGACGCCGATCGGACCACCTTCGCGCCATATGCCGGCAAGTTCGATGCCGTAACGCTCACGGAAGTTGAGCTCGCCGACCGTCCTGCCGGCCAGGCTCGAGCGCGGATCGAGGGTCGCATCCATCAGGGTCAGGCGTTCGGATTCGAGCGCGCCGAGATTCGGCGCCACCTTCGTTTCGACCTCGAGTTCCTGCAGGCCACGCAGGACGTCGAGGTCTTCGTGCTGGCCCTCGATCAGCAAAAGGTCGCCCCCCTCGAGGACCTCGCTGCCGCGTGGCATCACTTTGAGCTTGCCGTCGCGAAAGATGGCGACGACGCGGAAGTCGAACACGTCGGCCAGGCGGCTTTTTTCGAGCGTGGCTTCGGCGAGGTCGCTGTACTTCGGCAGCCGCACGACGAACATACGTTCGTTGGTGTTATAGCGCTCTAGCAACGCGTCATCGGTCAGACGCTGGGCGTCATCGAAGTCCGCAAATCGATCCAGGTCGTCAATAGCGTCGACTTCGCCCTGGACCAGGATGCGGTCGCCGGCGCGGAGCGGCACGTAGGCGAGATTGGTCAGTCGATAACGATTGCGGCGGAATACGCCGACCACCCGGATATTGAATCGCGAACCGAAGCCGGCATGTCGAATGAGTTCGCCGACCAGCGGCGATCCCTCCGCCAGCGTGACCTCGGCGTAGCCGACCTTGGCAGCGACCATCGATTTCAGCACCGGCGCCTCGCGTTCGATGACGAGGTCGCTCCAGCGCTGCAGTTCCTTGAACTGGTCGACGCGGCCCTGGACGAGAATGCCGTCGCCGCCGCGGAGTACGGTTTGCCGGCTCGGCAGCGTCTCGCTGCGGCCGAAACGGATGAGCGCCAGGATGATCAGCCCGGTCGAGGAACCGATGCGCGTGTCGCTCAATGTCTTGCCGACCAGGATCGAATCCATCGGCACGCGCAGCAGGAAGGTTCGCTCCTGCAGCTTGTAGCGATTGCGCAGGCTGCGCTGACTCTGGTGCCGGCCGCGGTCGGCCTTGATCTTCGGCAGCATCAGGCGGCCGATGATGGCAACGAAGATGACGCCGATCGCCATGATCGCGCCGCCCAGCGGGGCGAAGTCGAACAGCGCGAACGGCCGAAAACCGTTCTGCGCCATCACCTCACTGATCAGCAGGTTCGGCGGCGTGCCGATCAGCGTCATGAGGCCGCCGAGCAGGGTGGCGTAGGCGAGCGGCATGAGCAGGCGCGACGGCGGGATCCGGGTGCGGCGCGCGACCTCGACGACGACCGGCAGCATCAGCGCGGCGACGCCGATGTTGTTCATGAAGGCCGACAGGACCGCGGCCGTCACCATGATGACGATGATCATCGCGATCTCGCGCCGCCCGGCGAGCCGCATGACCTGGCGGCCGATGATGTCGGCGATGCCGGTGCGCGTGAGGCCTTCGCTCAGGATGAACATCGCCCAGACCGTGATGACGGCGCTGTTGGAGAATCCGGCGAATGCTTCCGAGGTCGTGACGAGGCCGGTGACGGCGAGTGCGCTCAGCACCAGGAGGGCGACCAGGTCCATCCGAATGACTTCGCTAACGAACAGTATCAGCGAGATGGCAAGGATGCCGAGGACGAGTCCGATCTCAAATGTCATTGATCGTAGTGGCCTGTACTACGCGAAGTTCATGGAAGAGAATGGAATAGGTTTATACACGACGCTAACATCATGAACCAGCGAGTGTTTGTCGGCAAATGACGACGTCACAAATCTATTCTCCCAAAGTTGAACCCGTCTCTGAGTGGCATGACATCCGCGGCGTGCGATATCACGTCCACGAATGGGGCGATCGGCACGATCCGCTGCTGGTCTTGCTGCACGGATGGGGCGATACCGGCGCTTCTTTTCAGTTCATGGTCGACGAGCTGGAGAAGGAGTGGTTCGTGATCGCGCCGGACTTCCGCGGCTTCGGTCAGTCCCGCTTTCGAACCGATAGCTACTGGTTCCCGGATTACGTCGCAGACATCGACGTGCTGCTGTCGATCTACCAGCCCGACGAGTCCGTCAACCTGTTGGGGCACAGCATGGGCGCGAACGCGGCTGGCATCTATGCCGGCGTGTTCCCGGAGCGGGTCCGTGCCTTCGTCAACGTGGAAGGCTTCGGCCTGGCCGACAGCGATCCTGCCAACGCCCCCGCGAACTATCGTCGCTGGATCGAACAATCGCGGACGATGCCGGCCTATCGCGAGTATTCGGACTACGACGAGCTCGCAGAACGGATCCGCGCGCGCAGCCCGCAAATGTCCAGAGAGCAGGCGCTGTTCGTTGCCCGGCTATGGGCCGAACTCGGGGACGACGGCATCATCCGCCTGCGAGCCGATCCGGCGCACAAGCTGCCGAACGCGGTGCAATACCGGCGCGCCGAGGCCGAGGCCTGCTGGGAGCAGGTCACCGCGCCGGTGCTGCTGGTCGTCGGCGAGACCACCGATTTCAAGGCTGCCATGAAGAGCTGGCTCGACCCGGACGAGTCCCGGCACCCGTTCCACGGCGCCGAAACCATCGAGATTCCGGCCGCCGGTCACATGGTGCATTTCGAGGCGCCGCGCGCGCTGGCGCGGGCAACGGAGGCATTCCTGGCTCGTCAGTGACCCGTATTGTGTAAATTTATACAGTACTGTATAAAAACTCAGCTATGGGCGATGCCGCCGAACTCCAGTCTGACTACCTCGGAACCCTGAACCCGGCCCAGCGCCAGGCGGCTGCCCATGGGCAGGCGCAGGAGGACGGTGGCGTTGCCGCGGGGCCCCTGCTCGTCATCGCGGGCGCCGGCACCGGCAAGACGATGACCCTGGCCCATCGGGTCGCGCACCTGATCATCCAGGGGGTCGATCCCGAGCGCATCCTCCTGCTGACATTCACCCGCCGGGCTGCCCAGGAGATGTCGCGGCGCGTCGAGTCGATCGTCCGCCAGGCGCTGCGCGGCGAAAACGATCCGCCGATGAATCGCAACGTGCTCGCCTGGTCGGGCACCTTCCATTCGATCGCGAATCGACTGCTGCGCCGGTATGCCCACAACCTCGATCTGGACCCCGGTTTCTCGGTCCTCGACCGCGGCGATTCGGCAGACCTGATGGACGTCGTGCGGCACCAGTCGGGTCTGTCGAAAAAGTCGCGGCGCTTCCCGAAGAAAGACACCTGTCTCTCGATCTATTCGCGCTGCGTGAATTCGAAAAAGGCGCTGGTCGACTCCCTGAACGAGACCTTCCCCTGGTGCGGCGACTGGGAAGCCGAGCTGCGTGAGCTGTTCCGCGGCTATGTCGAACTGAAGCAGAAGAATCACTCGCTCGATTACGACGACCTGCTCCTCTACTGGTGCCACCTGGTCGCCGACCCGGAATTCGCGGCCGAGATCGGTTCCTTCTTCGACCACATCCTCGTCGATGAGTACCAGGACACGAATATATTGCAGTCCGAGATCATCAGCGCGATCCGGCCGGACGGCGCCGGCGTGACGGTCGTCGGCGACGACGCACAGTCGATCTACTCGTTCCGTGCCGCGGAAGTCGAGAACATCCTCGGTTTCCCGGACCAGTACATCCCGTCGGCGCGGATCGTCAGTCTCGAGGAGAACTATCGCTCGACCCAGCCGATCCTCGACAGCGCCAATTGCCTGATCGCCGAAAGCGAACGGCAGTACAAGAAGAACCTGTTCACCGGCAAGCAGGGCGGCGGCAAGCCGAGGTACGTGACGGTCGAGGACGGCGACGCGGAAGCGGAGTTCGTCGTCAAGGAGATACTCCACCAGCGAGAGCAGGGTCTTGCCCTTAAGGACCAGGCAGTGCTGTTTCGCGGCTCGCATCACAGTGACCGGCTCGAGCTCGAACTCGTGCGCCGCAATATCCCGTACGTGAAGTATGGCGGACTGAAGTTCCTCGAGGCGGCGCATGTGAAGGACATGCTGTCGATCCTGAAGTGGGGCGACAACCCGCGAAACCAGGTCGCCGCATTCCGGGTGCTGAAGTTGCTGCCGGGCATGGGACCGGCGACGGCGGCGAAGTGTTTCGAGGCGCTGGCTGCGGGTGATTACCTGTTCACCTCGCTGCGCGCGTTCAGGCCGCCGACCGCGGCCATCGAGGACTGGCCGGCATTCTGCGACCTGATGCGTTCGCTGTCTGCTGACGAAGCCGATAATGCGCAGTGGCAGGCGGGGCTGACGCGCACGCGTCGCTGGTATCAGCCGCACCTCGAACGAATCTACGACGGCGTCGAGACGCGGGAAGCCGACCTCGAGCAGCTCGAACAGATCTCCGGCAGCTATCCGACGCGCGAGCGCTTCCTGACCGAGCTGACGCTCGACCCGCCGGCAGCGGCCGGCGATCTCTGCGGCGACCCATATCTCGACGAGGACTACCTGGTCCTGTCCACCGTGCATTCCGCGAAAGGGCAGGAGTGGGAGTCGGTGTACATCCTGAACTTCTCCGACGGCAGCTTCCCGTCGGAATTTTCGACCGGCAAGCCGGAACTGATCGAGGAGGAGCGACGCCTTTTATATGTCGCGATGACAAGAGCGAGGCAATCGCTGACGCTCGTTGCGCCATTGCGTTATCACGTGACCCAGCAGCGCCGCGACGGCGACAAGCATGTCTATGGTGCTCGAAGCCGCTTCATGACGGACCGGCTGCTGTCTACAATGGACAAAGCTTTCCACGGCCGCCCGGCAGCCAGCAGCCGCCTGGCGCCGAGGAGCAACAAGAAGATCGACGTTGCGGGCGCTATGAAGGATATGTGGTAGGTGACTACCGGCGTCGGTTGTTTGTTGCAGGAGTCCGCGCTGCGGGCGACCTATCTCTAGAGACTCCAGAAAAGGTAGTTTTTGTCCTCGGGGATCGGTGGTCGTGTCTCTTCGTAATGTCTGAGAAAACGCTCCACCGCGGGCTCCCAGGGGTTTACGGCCTGCGCAAAACCCCGTGCACTATCCAGCGAAGCTTCGATTTCAATGACGGACTCGTAGTGACGTCGCAAACCCGGGAACCTATACAGCGCGTAGGCAAAGCTGCTGGCTGCCACGTCGGGGTCAATCGGCCCGAGTCGAACCCATCGAATATATATTCGCTGGTTCAACTGAATGACCGCTGTCGCAAGTGCGTCAAAGCGGCCCTGCTCGCTGCTCGTCAGCTCCTCACCATCCAATCCCCGCCGCCAGATATCCATGTGATCGCCGATCTCCAGTGTAACGTCCACCATTGACTGCGACATATCGCCAAATGTTTCGGTGATCGCGATCTCCTGCTCCTGCCGCAGTTGCAGCCCGACAAACACCAGCGATGCGACGATTGCAGCTACGCCGACCAGTTCGGCAGTGTCTTTCCACTTGATGGGCTTCATCCTGGGTTCCGATTCCACAATTTCCAAATTGCCTGCAACATATCTGGCGAGGCGCCCGGGTGATATCAGCGGCCGAGCTCGCTATCGATCAGCGCCTTCAGCGCCATCGTACGTTCCTCTACCTGCGGCAGGAACTCCTGCTCACCACGCGTCCACTGCGTGATGACGCGCCTGAGCCCGCCAGCCAGTTCTTCATTATTGCCGAGCCATGCGAGATACGCGGATGCATAGTCTTCGTCGATCGACACCCGGCATCCGACCTCTCTTTCCGTACACTCCCGGCGTATCCGCAGCTGAATGTCCGGATCCAGTTTCGTGCGGACGGCATCCCGGTAGTCCGTCGACCGCAACTCGTAGGCCCAATCCCGCTCCTCCAGGAACCTGTGATAGGCGATCAGCTCATGGCGCAGTTCCGCGTTTCGGATGAGACTCAGCCTGCCGGTGCTCTTCAGCTCTTCAAAGGTGTCGTCCACCCAGCTCGGCGTAGCGGATGGGCTGGCCAGGTATGAGGCCACGATTGCCGTCGGCCCATCCAGGTCTCCGTACTCGCCGGAATTCACGTACGGATAGACGGCACGTGCATGAGCGATTTTGCCCCGGTCGTCGAAGCGCTGGGCCGCGACCATCTCCTCATTCGCCGCCAGATCATCGAGTAGCCGGACCAGGTACTCACGCTCAAGTTCGCGATCGTTCGTCTCCTCCCGCCATTCATCGACGCCGAGCGCCAGCAATATCGAAGCAACGATAATCACCGCTTCGGCACCGAATCGAGTCCAGGGTAGCGATGTAGCGGAATCACCGGCCACGGATTCAGCTCGCCAGCCCCATCTGCTCGAGAATCGTTCTGCCGATCACGCCGTATGGGTTCGCGTAGGTCTCGAGAATCTCGAAATGGTTGTACTCCTCGGCGACGCGCAGTGAGACGGGTTTGCCAGCTGCTTCAACCGCCGCCGCAAAATCGCGCGACTGGCGCTGAAACTCGGGCGTCTCGTTCGAACCGTAGGCAACAATGACAGGTGCATTGAGATGCGCGAGCTGGCGCTGTGTGCTCAGCAGCTCTACCTCTTCGTCCGTCAGGTTCAGGTAGCCGTTGCGGTGGGAGAGCCGCACCGGTTCCAGGTCGAATATACCGCTGATACAAGCGCCGGCCCTGACGGTGTCAGCGGGGAGGCCGTAAGCCTGCTTCCAGTCTGTCGTCATAATTACGCCGGCCAGGTGGCCACCCGAGGAATGGCCGGATACATAGATTCGCTCCCGGTCACCGCCAATACGATTTGCATTCCGATACACCCAGGCGACGGCGTCCCTGACCTGGCGGCACATGTCCGTTAATCGAATGCCGTCGTCGTTCATGCTCGCAAAATCTACTAATACGCACGTGCCTCCTGCGTTGACAATGGGTTCGGCCACGAACGCATAGTTGCTGGCACTCCCGGACTGCCAGGCACCGCCGTGTACAAAAACCTGTAGCGGGGCGTTGCTCACAGCACTACGATAGACCTGCAGTGTTTCTATCGCGGTATCACCGTAAGCGTGTACTTCCGGCTCACCCAGCCGACCACGGGCGGCGACGTTTTGAGATCGCCAACGCGAGAGCACCTGCGCCATGTTCGGCGAATATGTGCGCTGATTGTAGGCAGCGTCCAGCTCCTCCTGGGTCATATTGAGCCAGACCGTTGGTTCCCTTGCGTCCGCCGGAGCCTGCGCCAGCAGAGCGGACGGTAACGCCAGCGCCGTCGACGCTGCCACGGTAGCGTTAACGAAGTCCCGACGACTTAGTTTCATATCGTTCGAGTTCACCGATCATCTCCCTTGGGCGCTAACACCCACCTTGATCAATGCATTGTCCAAGTCGGCCAATGAGCGCTTCCAGCTTCGCGTTCGCGAGTGTCGCTTCTCCGAGCGCAGCCTGGCCGAACATCATCAACCTCAGAAACCCGTTGCGTGCCTCGACGTCATCCTCGATCACTTTATAGTCGACCGACAGGTGCGTCCTGGGTGGCTCGGGCCTCGCGACCTCGCCGACTATGCCGGGTGTGCCACGGCCGGTTGGATTCGCGAGGCGATGTCCATAGACCTCGTGCAATGAGAGTTTCTGCCCAAGGCGCGCATAGTGATCGAGGATGATGATCGTGGCCGCATTGTTCTCTTCCTCCAGCAAATCGTCGATCGTGGTTGGCCAGCTGGCAATCGCGGAAGCCAGGTCGACATCCTGCATCCGCGCCATCGCGCCCGACGACATCGCCGTCTGCAGCGAGCCGAATGGCGCGTTGATCCGGTAAAAGTTCGCCATCAGGTCGATGACCTGGGTCGTTCGTTCCTTTGCTGCCGGCGACTGGTCAGACGCCAGCAGCTCGAAGAGTTCATAGCCAAGATCGACCGTCGAGCGATGCGATTCGATCGCCTCTGCCAGCAGAACCTTATGGGATTCCAGCTCCTCCAGGACGCCCTGCAGGTGAGTCAGGTCACCGGATCGCTGTTGCCGGTCTTCCCACCAGGCATCGATCGAGAAGGCCAACAAGATGCCGACGATGATCGCGCCGCCTTCCGCGATGATCCGCGACCACGGGATTTCGTCAAGCCTGGTCATCGCTTCGCATCTCGCTGCTTTCTACTCTCTATCCCGGCGAAGATTCCGTTCATCGATCGCTGTTCGCCCTGTGACCGGTAGTCACGATGGATCGCCACCTGCATTTTAAGCCCGGTCTGTACCGATAAATACGTCGCCGCGTAATGCAGACGCCGCAGTATCCCAATATTATGCATTTCCTGACCCGTCAGGCATTTAGTTGCCGGTGAAAGCATTCAGGCAGTATCTTTTGAGGGGCGAGATGAATAGTACGAAGCTGAGTGACTGGCTCGCGATTGTCGCCAATGCGGCCGTTGTCGGCGGCATCCTATTCCTGGCGATAGAGATCAGCCAGAACAACGAGCTTTTGCGATCCGAGTCACGGCAAGCGCTTGTGACCAACGATGTTACGTCCCTGGCTGCAAACTTCCAGAACGCGGACGTGTTCGCGAAACTGGTCTCAGATCAGCAGTTGTCGGCGGAGGACCAGCTGCGTCTCAGCTTCATGTATACGATCGACCTCAGGAACCGGGAGTTCGAATACTTCCAGTACATGAACGGCTCGCTCGACGAGCAGACCTGGCTGGCTTATCGGCACGTCCTCCTGATCAATCACTCGACAGGACTTGGGCGCCGGTGGTGGGACGAGGTCGGACGAGGCATCGTCGACCCGGTGTTCGCCAGGCTGGTTGACGAGCTGCTCGTCGACGCCGAGCCGGACGACACCTACAAGCGAATGGCGACGTGGGCCGACGAGTAGGCGCTGACGGGTGTCCTCGCCTTTGGACGATGAAGGCATCGAGGAAACGAAAATCGGGTTTCCTCTATAAACGGCGAGCCGGAACATGACTTCCAAACGAACACCGTTCCATTACAAGGCTTTCCTCAGTTATTCGCACCGAGACGCGAAGTGGGGCGCCTGGCTGCATCGCGCCATCGAAAATTACCGCGTTCCGCCTCACATCACGGTAGCCGCAGACAGCGGAAACCACAGCCTGAAGCCGGTCTTTCGAGACCGCGAGGAGCTCTCGACTTCTGCGGACCTGACCAGCGCCATCCGCGACGCGCTGGCCGAGTCGGAATACCTGGTGGTTATCTGCTCACCCCACTCGGCGCAGTCCGCGTGGGTAAACAAGGAGATCGAGGAATTCATCAAGCTGGATCGGGCGGACAAGATCCTGTGCTTTGCGCTCGATGAACCGAGCACCTGTCGGCCCGCGGCTCTCGCCGACCTGGAGCCGCTCGCGGCGGATGTGCGGCCGGAGGGCGACGGTCGCAACGGGGCAAAACTGAAGCTGATAGCCGGGCTGCTGAACGTCCGCTATGGCGAACTGGCGCGGCGCGATATGGCCCGCCAGCAGCGCCGGCTGCTGGCGATCGCTGCGGCCGCGTTAGCGGGCATCACGTTGACGTCCGGCCTGGCGATCTACGCTACCGTCCAGCGTCAGCAGGCCATCGAGCAGCGGGTGCGCGCCGAAGCCATCAACGAGTATCTCGTACAGGAAATACTTGGCGCGCCGGACCCTGCCGTCGAGGGAACAGAAGTGAAGGTCGTGGACGTGCTGGACCGGGCGGCCGCGGGGGTGGAATCAGTATTTGAGGACCAGCCCGATCTGGAATCCGACATACGGCTGACGCTCGCGATCACCTATCGTGGTCTCGGGCTGTACAGGCGTTCAGAGGAACAGGCCGCGGAGGCGTACCGCATCCGGGCCGATCTCTACGGCCCCGACAACCTCGATACGCTGCTCGCACTCGATCGGCTCGGCCGTGCGCGCTTTCACCAGGACCTGAACGACGAAGCGATCGACGCTTTGACGACCGCTGTCGAGGGCATCAATCGCGAACTGGGGCCGGAAGCGAACGCAACCCTCGAGGCGCGCGCCGCGCTGGCGGCAGCTCATGCGCGCCGCGGCGAGTTTCAGACCGCCGCTGCCATGCAGAGCGACATCGTTGACATCCGCCGCAGGGTCTTCGGCGAGCTCGATTACGAGACGCTTCAGGAAATGATCAACCTGGCCTCGACGAGCGAGTGGTTGGGCGAGGACGAAGCGGCGGAGGAACTGTACATGGCGGTCATCGACGGCCTGGCAAGGATCGGACGCGAAGGCGATCATGCGGGCATCCTGGCGCTGACGGGATTGAGCGGCGTGCACAGCCGGCGTGGCGATCACGCCGCTGCCGAGACTTATGCGCGACGAGCCTGGACCTCCGGCAAACAGCTGTATGGCGAAGACCATCCGGAAACGATCTCCATGCTTTCCTCGCTGGGCAACGCGATCCGTTTCGACGGCCGCTACGAAGAAGCGGAGCCCATTCTCCGCGAAGTCCATGACCGGTTCCTCGCGCAGCTCGGAGAGCAGCATCAGTTCACCATGGCTGCCGCGCATAACTTTGCGGGGACCCTGGCTCGAATGGGGCGGCTCGAGGAAGCCGAGCGCCTGCATCTCGAGAACCTGGACAATCGGCGTCGCGCGCTCGGCGAGCGGTCGATACCCGTTGCCAGCACGCTCGGTGGACTCGGGATCGTCTACAACAACCTCGAGCGTTTCCCCGAGGCAATCGAGGCGTTCACGGAAACGCTGGCGATACTGCGCGCCGAGGTTGGCGACGGCCACCCGGATGTGGCGATCAACCTCTCGAACCTGGCAACGGCCTACCGGGGCTTCGGCGACTTTCGAGGCGCAGCGACCGCGCTGCGCGAACTCGTCGTGCTGGACACCGAAGCCGTCGGCGCGACGCACCGCTGGGTCATGGCCGACTACAAGAGCCTGGTTGAGGCGCTCGCCCGCTTCGATCTCGATGAGGCCGAGTCGGTGGCCCGCGAGCGGCTCGCGATTACGAGCGAGCAGCTGCCCGCCGACGACCCGTTGCATTTCGAGAGTCTTGCCCTTGTCGGCATGACGCTCGCTGAGCAGCAGCGATTCGCTGAGGCCGAGCCGATGCTCGTGCAGGCTTTCGAGGGACTGACCGGCTCGGCCGGCAACCAGGACGATCGGACCATCACCAGCCTCGACTACCTTGTCCGCCTCTACGAATTAATGGAGCAGCCGGACGACGCGGCGCGTTACAGTGCCTTGATCGACAATGGCGCCTCGGAATGAACTTCCGAGAATGGCCTGGCCAGGCCCGCGCTCGTCTCGCGGCCAGCCCACAAGCCGCTAGCGAGCATTCACATCACCGGATCAGGCATTGAGTCCCTGGGTCTGGGTTCCGGACAGCATTGCTGACGAAATCAGCTCGAATGCGTTCGTCCAGGCGGTCTCGATCTCCTCGGTGAACTCATCGCCCAGTTCTTCCCGTAATGTCTCGACCAGCGCCTTGCCCACGACCGGGTAGTGGCCCGGATTAACGCCGAAGCCCTGATGCCGTTCTCCCAGTCTTTGCAGCATGCGCGTCGTTCGGTCGGTCGATGAAAGACTGCCGACGATGACGTTGAGCGACTGCAGGAATTTTCGCGCTTGCTTCGAGACGTCGTCCGGAAACAACGAGCGGACTGACGGGGAATCCGCAAAGAGACGTCGGTAGAAGCGGACCGGTCCGGCATCGCCGCAATCGCGAAACTTGTCAAAGCTCGAACGGATCAATTCCATCTGACGAACGGTAAGGAATCCGCCAACGATGGCTTTGCTGAAATGGCGGCTGTCACCGACATCAGAATCGACCGAGGCAAATGCAGTGTCGGCTCCTTCCATATTCGCACCATCGAGCTGCGCGCCTCGCAAGTCGGCCCATTGCAGACAGGCATTGCTTAAATCTGCCCAGCGAAGATCAGCATTGCTGAAGTTGGCGCCGGTAAAGTCTGCGCGACTGAAATCGGCATGCGTCAGGTCGGCAGCCGACAAGTCGGAAAATCGAAAGCTGCTTCCAGGCAGTTTGGCGTCACTGAGGTCCGCATTGGCGAGACGCGCATTGTCGAAACTTTTTGCTTTCATCCCGCCGTCCTGAAGCCAGCCCTCGTCCCTGCAGCGGCGGACCGCATCGAGCGCAAATTCGTTACTCAAGCTGGCAACCTGGCTGATTACTCGACGGCGTTCGTGGCTGTGAATAACCCGGTTGATCACGATCAGGAGTACGCCATCGGTCACGAATCCCGGCGTCCAGTCTCCGAAGTGCGTCTCCAGGAGTTGCTGAATCGATCCCGGCGGGTTCAGGGATATCCCGTAGATGAACAGCGTCAGTCCGAGGACGATGAGCAGGATCGCAAGGCCGTCAATCAAATCCAGCTTTTTCACGTATGCCTCTTCTATTAGCCTGATTTTTACAAACGCTTGTTTACCACGAATAACGGAGCGCCTGAATGATCTTCAGCAATTTTGCAATCAGTCACGCTTTCGCCGGTAGTGCCTTTTGACGAGCTGGTCGAGCAGCACTTTCGTATCCACCAGCTCGAATCCCAGCGACGCGTCGAGATCGCCGAATAGCGGTATGCCACGGCCAATCAATATCGGAATGGTCGTGATGATCATTTCGTCGATGAGGTCATCGCGCAGGAAGCGCTGAATGGTATCGCCGCCGTCGATGTAGAGATTCTCGTAGCCCTGTTTTTTCGCGAACGCGACGATCCCGGCCGGCGTGCCGCTCGTGATCTGCACATGTTCGGCGAACTCGTCCGGCGCGGACTCGAGCGTCGAGCTCAGGATGATGCCGGGTTTCGGGTAGTGCCAGCCGACGCCGAAGCCGATCAGCGTCTCGAAGGTATTGCGGCCCATCACCACCGCATCGACACGTTCCATGAACTCGTAAAAGCCGAGATCTTCGCCCTCGGGGATCGGCACGTAGTTCATCCACTCGACCCCGCCATCGGCTGCGGCGATGCAGCCGTCGAGGCTCGTGCCGATGTAGACGTAGTTGGTCATCGGATGCGGCTGGTCTCGGCTACGGCCTACCTACATTGCGCCGAGGATGGTCCCCACGATGGCGTAAAGGACGATGTTATAGCCGGCGTTGATCAGCCACAGGCGCAGCGGGCGCTGCTCGAACAGGTAGGTGATGCCATACGCGGTCGAGATCCACAGCACGCCGACCCAGAGGCCCGTGTGCAGGCCCTCGATCCAGGTCGCGTCTCTCCCCAGGAATGCGGCAAGCGCGATGATCGCGATAAGCTCCAGGACGATCGCGCCGCCGAAGGTGCGCGCCATGTTGACGTCCTTCAGCGCCTCGTCGGTCAGGCCGACGTCCTGCATCCAGGCGTTCGCAAACAGCGCCTTCGAATACCAGGCAGCGCCCAGCGCAAAGTTGGCGACGAAGGCGACAATGACGGCGAGCCAGTGGATGTCCGCGAACAGCTGAGAGAGGTGCATGCCGCTCTCCTTGTTATTGTTAGTAGCGAAAGTGTAGCAGAGGCGCCTCGCTGCCCAGGAAAACGCATAAAAAAACGGTGGCCGAAGCCACCGTTCAAAAGTACGAAACAAAACCTTTGGGAGATTCAGTTGTTTCGTATGCCACCCTGACTGAGGTGCACCCAGACCAGGATCAAAAAACCCTCTCGTGTTTTCCTGTCCTTAGTGATCAGATGCGGCAGCGTCCAAAAAAGTTGCAAGAAATCCTGAATAAGTCAGGCGCTTATGCCGAAAAGTACGTTTCAGGTGTAACTGCATCGCCCGGCGGTTCTATAATCAATGCAGGCACTTCTCAGGGTGAAACATGATGAGCACAGCGGCTTCCGAACGCTCCGTCAAAAACCAGGTATCCGAAGAAGAGTGGGAGATCCGGGTCAACCTCGCGGCCTGCTATCGCCTGATCGCCAGTTTCGGCTGGGACGACCTGATCTTTACGCACATCTCGGCGCGCGTGCCCGGCCCCGAGGACCACTTCCTGATCAACGCCTACGGCCTGCTGTTCGAGGAGATGACAGCATCCAGCCTGGTCAAGGTCGACCTGAACGGCGAGATCGTCCAGGACACCCCGTATTTCATCAACCCGGCCGGGTTCACGATCCACAGCGCGGTGCACGCAGCGCGCGAGGACGCCGGCTGCGTATTGCACACGCACACGCGGGCCGGCGTCGCCGTATCCGCCCAGCGCGAGGGCCTGCTGCCGATCTCGCAGATCTCGGCGGTCGTGCTTACGGCGCTCGGCTACCACGACTATGAAGGCATTGCCCTCAACGAGGAAGAGAAGCCGCGCCTGGTCGCCGATCTCGGCGACAACAACTTCTTCATCCTGAGGAACCACGGCCTCCTGACCGTCGGCGAGACGATCCCCGACGCCTTCCTGTTCATGTACGCACTCGAGACGGCCTGCCAGATCCAGGTCGGCGCGCAGGCGGGCGGCGGCGAGCTGATCCCCATCCATCCCGCCATCCTGGACGGCATGAAGGCGCAGGTGGAAGCGGTATTGAAAGGCTTCGGCGGCGAACTCGCCTGGCCGGCGCTACTGCGCAAGCTCGACCGTAAGGATCCTTCTTACCGGGTTTAGCTGACTCACCAGTTACGCGAGAAGTGCCGGTCCCGGGACGCGTCCGCCAGCAGGTCGAACTCCGACGCGAGGAGCAGGATCGCCAGCATCAGCACGATGGCGACAACGATGCCGTAGGCGACCCGCGTCATGGACACGGCGTCCGGGTCCGGGTCGAGGACCTGTCCGGTGCGATTGTTGAACAGCACCGAGCCGACGGACTCGCCGATCAGCGTCACCGGCACGGCCGCCGCGAACCAGATCCCCCAGCCGGTCGGGCTGATCGGGTGCATGGGGAATAACAGGAATACGGCGAAGACGCCGAGCATGACGCTTGGTCGGGCGGGCCAAAGGGCTCAGGCCAGGAACATCTTGTAGGCGGGGTTATCGCTTTCCTCGAAGTGCGGGTAGCCCAGCTCTTCGAGGTGCGCCTCGAGTTCATTCGACTCGTCCTCCGGCACCTGGATGCCGGCGAGCACCCGCCCATAATCCGAGCCGTGATTGCGGTAGTGGAACAGGCTGATGTTCCAGTCGTTGCCAATCGCCTTCAGAAAGTCGAGCAGGGCGCCCGGTCGTTCCGGGAACTCGAAACGGAACAGGCGTTCGTTCTCGAGGTTCGCCGCACTGCCGCCCACCATGTGGCGGATGTGCAGCTTGGCCATCTCGTCGTTGCTCAGATCTGCCAGCGGGTAGCCGAGTGCTTTAAGCTGTTCGATCAGCTCCGCATGCTCTGCCGCACCGCGCCGCAGCTGCACGCCCACGAAGATGTGCGCGTTCTTCGCGTCGTTGTAGCGATAGTTGAACTCGGTGATCCCGCGGCGCCCCAACGCTTCGCAGAACTTGCGGAAGCTGCCCGGCTCTTCCGGAATCTCGACGGCCAGCAGCACTTCCTCTTCCTCGCCCACCGCCGCGCGCTCGGCGATGTGCCGCAGGCGATCGAAGTTCACGTTGGCGCCGCAATTTATGACGACGAAGGTCTCGTCCTTTGCGCCGGTCTCGGCAACGTACTTCTTCATGCCGGCGACCGCGAGCGCGCCCGCCGGCTCGACGATCGAGCGCGTGTCTTCGAAGATGTCCTTGATGCCGGCACAGATCTGGTCGGTATCGACGGTTACGATCTGGTCGACGTACTGCTGGCACAGCCGGAACGTCTCGTCACCGACGCGGCGCACCGCGACGCCGTCAGCGAAGATGCCGACGTGATCGAGCGTCACGGGCTCACCTGCTGCAATGGACTGTCGCATCGCATCCGAGTCCGCGGGCTCGACACCGATGATGCGCAAGTCCGGCCGCTTGGCCTTGAGGTACACCGCGATCCCGCCGATCAGCCCGCCGCCGCCGATCGGCACGAACACGGCGGAGACGTCGTCGTCCATCTGCTCGACGAGCTCTTTGCCGATCGTGCCCTGGCCGGCGATGACGTCCGGATCGTCGAACGGGTGGATGAATGTCAGACCGCGCTCTTCCTTCAGCTCCATGGCACGGGCGTAGGCTTCGTCGTAGTTGTCGCCGTGCAGGACGACCTCGCCACCCAGCGCCGCGACGGCCTCGACCTTGATCGACGGCGTCGTGACCGGCATAACGATGGTGGCAGGAATGCCCCGGCGCTCGGCGGCCAGCGCCACCCCCTGCGCGTGGTTGCCGGCCGAGCTGCAGATGACGCCTGCCTTGACGGCCTCCTCGGGCAGGGTGGACAGCTTGTTGTAGGCGCCGCGCAGCTTGAACGAGAACACGGGCTGCAGGTCCTCGCGTTTCATCATGACGCGGCAACCCAGCCGCTCCGAGAGATTCGCAGCCAGCTCGAGCGGCGACTCCTGGGCGACGTCGTAGACGTTCGCCTCGTCGATCAGCCGGATGTAGTCGTCAACGGTCATGGGACCGGCAAGATTAGCGCATCCCGGGGGTGTGGCGAAGGTTTCGGCTGAATCAGGCGGGGTGAATCTCAGTAGTCACTGGAGAATCAGGCATCGAGACTCGTACCGGGCCGTGTTCCAATACTCGGACCGCCGAATCGTCCAGGGATGAGGACATGCAGGCTGCCTGCAAAAACGCACAGGAAGTGGCGCCACTCTTCAGGCGATCAGCCGTCGATGCGGCGCGCTACTCCCTGTTCGGAAGACCCTGTATCGCCGTTCCGCCCGCCACGCCATTCATCGCTGCAGCGGGTGTACTGGCGCTGGCGCTGTCCGGCTTTGCGTTGTGGGCTATCGAGATACCGGTGCGCGTGTCGGCCGTCGGGATGCTGATGCCGCCCGGTGGATTCCTGGCGATTGTCGCGAGTGCACCGGGTTCGGTCTCGGCGGTGCATGTCACAGAAGGAGATCCTGTGGGCGCAGACGATCTCCTTTTCGAAACCGAACCGTCTCGCACCGGCGCGACCCGCGTAACATTGAGCTCTAAAGAGCTCGACTCCCTGAAGCTGGAACTGCAGATGCTGAATGTCGTATCCAGTCGACGGCGCGATGCGCACATGGCGCGACTCGAAACGTTTGCACGCGAAAAAGAAGCGGCAGTCGAGCGGCTGGAGCAGTTCGCCAGGCGTCAAGCAGCGGCAGCCGAGGAGATCGCTGTCCTGAGAGACCGGCTGGCGCGCATACGGTCTCTGTCGGTCGACGGTCATTTACCGCGGGACGCCGAGGACCAGGAGCAGTTGGCGCTGATTCGTGCGCGATCAGCAGCGGCGGCGATCGATGCCGAGCGCGACGCTTTGCATGCCGAGATCACGCGCCTCGACGGTCATCGGGAAGGGACGCTCCGGGATATGGCGCTCGCAGACGCAGAGGATGCGGTCAAAAGAGAAGCGCTTAATCGCCAGATCGACCGCCAGACTCACCTCGTAACACGGCGCGTCCGGGCGCCGGCCAGCGGCACCGTCGCCCGGATGTTCGTTCGCCTGGGCGCGTCCGTCCGGACGGACCAGGTCCTGGCGAAGATCATCGCCGAGCACAAACATCCCGAAGCATGGCTTTACGTTGCCGCAGCGGGCGTACGCAGAATCGACATCGGCGAGGTGATTGAGCTGCAGCTGGACGCCTGGCCCGCAGCGGAATTCGGTACGCGCAGGGCCAGGGTCGTGTCGGTCTCGAAGGTGCCCCTGGCTCCCTCCGAACTGCCGGCGCCACTCATGGTTGCCGGTCCCGTTTTCGAGATTCGCGCGGAAATACAAGAGCACCGGCCCGGCGCGCCCGAGCTGCTGACGGGCGCGACGATAAAGGCACAGATCATCAATCGACGGCTTCGCCTGTACCGATGGCTGACCCGCAAGCTGGCCACAGGAAAATCCGCGGACCGTGTCTGATCCAGGCAAGTTCTTCTCCGCCAGGCGCATGCCGGAAATTCTTCAGCAAGAGCGCTCGGAGTGTGGCGCAGCTTGTCTCGCGATGGTCGCAGGCTGGTGGGGCCACGGGGTTTCACTCGATACTCTGCGGCGCAGCGCGGGCAGCGGTTCTCGTGGCATCGGACTGACCGGCCTGGTCGAACTCGCCAGCCACGCTGGTCTTTCTGTCCGTCCGTTGCGGCTCGATTTGCAGGACATAAACCGGCTTCTTACGCCGGCCATCCTTCACTGGCGTATGAATCACTTCGTTGTTCTCGTGCGCGTGAAACGCAAGCGAATCCTCATTCACGACCCTGCCGTCGGCCGGCAGTGGATCCGCATGGGCGAGGTGGACGAGAGCTTCACGGGCATCGCGCTCGAATTGCGTCCTCGAGCGGGACAGCAATCGGCGGGTGAACACCGGGATACGGGGCTGCACGATTTTTTTCTTGGTGTCCGCGGCATCCGCAAATATCTCACAATGCTTTGTGTCATCGTCGTCGCGAGCCAGTTTCTCTCCCTGGCGCCTGCTATCGCTACCCAGCTGCTAATCGATGAACTCGTTCTCGGCCAGGCTGGCCACTGGCTGGCCGCCGTCCTTACCGCGCTTGGCGCTGCCCTGCTCTGCAGCATATCGCTCGACGCATTGCGATCATGGATTGCTCTGTACTCCGGCACGCAACTCGCCATCGACTCGACCCGTAATGTTGTTTCCCGTCTTCTGCGTATGCCGGTCGAATATATCCGGTCCCGCAGCCTGGGCGACACCATGTCCAGACTCGATTCGCTGGTGCCGCTGCGACGCGCCGTTACCGAGCAGGCGGTAGATACGCTCGGCCACCTCGTCCTGCTGGTCGCAACGCTCGCGATCATGCTGATCTACGATGCCGGGCTTGCACTGATATCGGTTGCGGGTTTCGTCGGCTCCATTATCGTGCTGGTATCCGTCCTGCCGGGCGAGAGAAGGCTGGCCGAGCGGGCGCTGGTGCAAAGAGCGGCGGAAAAGAACTCGCTACTCGAGACACTCCGAGCGTACGACACCGTCCGCAGCCTTGGCATTGACGGCGTTCGGGACAGCCACTGGCAGAACCGTTTTTTCGACGCAACGGACTCGACGTATCGCGCAGGTCGGCTGGCGATCCTGCGATCGACCCTGACGGCCTTTGTGGCGGCGTCGGAGCAGCTGCTGTTTATCGCGGTCGGAGTCAACGCTGCGATCGATCAAAAGGTATCGATCGGCGCCCTGTTCGCTTTCATGAGTTTGCGTGGCCGGTTTTCGACAGCCGCCATGCATCTGATCAAGGACGCACAGCAATTCGGGTTACTGCGAGTTCATATCCGCCGACTCGCTGAACTGGTATCCGGTGAATCCTTGCCAGCGGCCCGCCGTGGCGCCGTATGCCGACGAGTCGGCGGTGCTATCGAGGTTACCGGGCTCGAGTTCGGATACGGGACAGACCATAAGTTGTTCCGGCAGCTGAGTTTCGAGATCAATGCGGGGGCGCACGTGGTGATTACCGGACCGACGGGTTGCGGAAAAACCACTTTGCTTCGGATTCTCGCCGGTCAGCTCCGGCCATGTGCCGGCACCGTCAGCCTGGACGGTTTGGAACTGTCGCTCTGGGATCATGCCGCCTTTACGCGGCAGGTCGGCGTGGTCATGCAGAACGATCACCTGTTCCAGGGGACGATCGCCGACAACATCGCGGCGTTCGACCCGGACATCGACCTCGCAAGAGTGCGTGAGGCAGCCGTCATGGCGGAGATCTGGGTCGATGTGCAGCGCATGCCGATGGGCACGCAGTCCGCGCTTGGCGATGCCGGGACGGATCTTTCCGGTGGCCAGGTTCAACGCCTCGCTCTGGCGCGGGCGATTTATCGCAAACCCCGTATCCTGTTTCTCGATGAGGCGACCAGTCATCTCGATGTCGAGACCGAGCAGCAAGTTTTGCGAAACATTCGGCGGCTCAAAATAACGACGATCAGCGTCGCGCATCGACCCGCCGCGGTGGATGAAGCGAGCAAGGTGATCCGGCTGGAGCCGGCTGTGTCGCAGTCGCAAAATCGATAGCAATCACAATCGGTGGCTTTCATAATCCGCCGCATGACAGCAGACACCCCCCGTCGGGAGTTGTACCCGGCCATCGAGCCCAATCGCACCGGCTTCCTCGACGTCGACGGTGGTCACCGCATCTATTACGAGNNCATCTATTACGAGGAATGCGGCAACCCCAATGGCAAGCCCGTGGTCTTCCTGCACGGCGGCCCGGGCGGCGGCTGCACCGAGGCGATGCGTCGCTTCTGGAATCCGGACGTCTACCGCATCGTCCTGTTCGATCAGCGCGGCTGCGGGCGGAGCACGCCGCACGCCAGCCTCGAGAACAACACGACCTGGGACCTCGTCAACGACATCGAGGTGCTGCGCGCGGCGCTGCAGATCGACAAGTGGCAGGTCTTCGGCGGTTCCTGGGGCAGCACGCTCGCGCTCGCCTACAGCCAGGCCCACCCGGAGCGGGTCACCGAGATCGTCCTGCGCGGCGTCTTCATGCTGCGCAAGAAGGAGTTGCACTGGTTCTACCAGCACGGCGCGAGCGAGCTGTTCCCCGAGCCCTGGCAGGCCTACCTGGCGCCGATTCCCGCAGCGGAGCGGGGCGATCTGCTGAGCGCCTATTACCGGCGCCTGACCAGCGATGATCCCGCCGAGAGCCTCGAGGCGGCGAAGGCCTGGTCGATATGGGAAGGCCGGACCAGCATGCTCATCCCGAACGCCGAGATCGTCGATCACTTCGCCGATTCCGAGCTGGCACTCGCGCTGGCGCGCATTGAATGTCACTATTTCGTCAACAGGGGCTTCATGGAAGAGAACCAGCTGATCGACAACGTCGATCGCATCCGCCATATTCCTGCAGTGATCGTGCAGGGACGCTACGATGTCATCTGCCCGGTCGTGTCGGCCTGGGAGCTGGCAGAGGCCTGGCCCGAAACGGAGCTGCGCATCGTGGACGATGCCGGCCACGCCGCGTTCGAGCCCGGCAACGTCCACGAACTGATCATGGCGACGGATGCATTTGCCTGACACAGAAGAACAATGAGCCAGTTACTGATTACCAATGCAAAACTCGTCAACGAGGGCGAGATTCGTGACGCGGACGTCCTGATCAAGGGCGATCGCATCGAAAAGGTTGGTTCGGGCCTCTCCGCCGGGGATAACGTCGAGGTGCTCGACGCCGCCGGCAAGATGCTGCTGCCCGGCATGATCGACGACCAGGTGCATTTCCGCGAGCCGGGCCTGACCAACAAGGGCGACCTCGCGACCGAATCCGCGGCCGCGGCCGCCGGCGGCGTCACCAGCTTCATGGACATGCCGAACGTCAACCCGCAGACGACGACCCGCGAGGCGCTGGCCGACAAGCACAAGCTGGCCGAGGGCCGCTGCCGCGCCAACTACGGCTTCCACTTCGGCGCGACGAATCGCAACATCGAGGAAATCAAGGCGCTTAAGGTGGGCGAGGCGGCCGGCATCAAGGCGTTCATGGGCGCATCGACCGGCGACATGCTCGTCGACGACCCCGAGGCGCTCGAGCTGCTGTTCGAGCACGCGCCGATGATCATCCTCACGCACTGCGAGCACTCGCCGACGATTCGCGACAACGAGGCGAAGGCGAAGGCGGAATTCGGCGAAGACGTGCCGATGTCCGAGCACCCGAGCATCCGCTCGGCGAACGCCTGCCTGCTGTCATCGAGCCAGGCCGTGGACCTCGCCCGCCGGCACGATTCGCTGCTGCACGTCCTGCACCTGACGACGGCGATCGAGATGGGACTCTTTTCGAAGGGCCACCGCAGCGAGAAACGCATCACCGCCGAGGTCTGCGTGCACCATCTCTGGTTCGACGAGAGCCGCTACGAGGACCTCGGCACGCGCATCAAGTGCAATCCGGCGATCAAGAAGGCCTCCGACCGCGAGGCGCTGGTCAAGGCCGTCAACGAGGATCGCATCGACGTCATCGCCACCGATCACGCGCCGCACACCGTGGCCGAGAAGGGCAAGACCTATTTCAAGGCGCCCGCCGGACTGCCGCTCGTGCAGCACGTGGTGCTCTGCCTTTTCGACATGGCGCAGCGGGGCGAGATCAGCTACGAGCGGATCGTCGACAAGATCGCCCACGCGCCGGCCGACATCTTCGGCGTCGCCGATCGCGGCTACGTCCGCGAGGGTTATTTCGCCGATTTGGTATTGATGGATCCGGACAAGCCGACCAACGTGCAGCCGGCCACGCTGTATGCGAAATGCCACTGGTCGCCGTTCGAGGGGCACACGTTCCGCTCGTCGGTGGACACCACGATCGTCAACGGCACGATCGTCTATCGGGACGGCGAGCTGACCGGGGAGATTCCGGGCCGCCGGCTCGACTGCAAGCGGGCGCGCTGAGCATCGGCTTCTGTATATATAAGAGTCTGAAAACGCGCGATTTAACTAAATTGTAAAATTGTTGCCTTTCCGGGCCATCTCGCTATGCTACGCGAAACAGGCGACAGCGCTGGACGTCGCCGGATCCGCAGGAGCGCAATCCGGGTTACACGCGAATGAAGCCCACTGACACTTCCAATCCGGATTATTTTCACAAAGTCGTCGACTGCCAGTGGGCCTGTCCCGCGCACACCGACGTTCCGGGCTACATCCGCCTGATCGCCCAGGGCGAGTTCTCCGACGCCTACATGCTCAACCGGGAGTCGAACGTCTTCCCGGGCATCCTGGGCCGTGTCTGCGACCGGCCCTGCGAGCCGGCCTGCCGGCGCGGCCGCGTCGAGGAGAAACCGGTCGCGATCTGCCGGCTGAAACGGGTCGCCGCCGATCACCGCGACGACATCACGGCGAGGCTGCCGAAAGCGCCCGAGAAGACCAACGGCAAGAAGGTGGCGCTGCTCGGCGCCGGCTGCGCGTCGCTCGCGGTCGCCAACGACCTCCTGCCGCTCGGCTACGAGATCACGATCTTCGAGCAGCACGACACGACCGGCGGCCTGATGCGCACCAACATCCCGCAGTTCCGGCTGCCGCCCGAGATCCTCGACGAGGAGATCAACTACATCATCGACATGGGCGCCGACCTGAAACTCGGCCACCGCATCGACAGCATGCAGGATCTGCTCGACAACGGCGGCTTCGACGCGATCTTCGTCGGCACCGGCGCGCCGCGCGGCAAGGAACTGGAGCTGCCGGGCCGGCACGACACCGCTAACGTCCACATCGGCATCGACTGGCTCGAGTCGGTGGCCTTCGAGCACACCGAGTCGATCGGCGAGAACGTGCTGATCATCGGCGTCGGCAACACCGCGATGGATTGCTGCCGCACCTCGCTGCGGCTCGGCGCGAAGGACGTCAAGGTCATGGCGCGCAAGCCGCGCGGCTTCTTCAAGGCCTCCGACTGGGAGCTCGAGGACGCCGAGGAGGAGAACGTCGAGATCGTCGTCAACCACTCGCCGAAGGAGTTCGTCGTCGAGGACGGCAAGCTCGTCGGCATGAAGTTCGACCAGATGGAGTACAACATCGACGAGAACGGCCGCATCGACCGCGGCAAGTCGGTCGGCGAGGTCACCATCCCCTGCGACGACGTCATCCTCGCGATCGGCCAGGACAACGCGTTCCCGTGGATCGAGCGCGACATCGGCATCGAGTTCAACGAGTGGGATTGCCCGGAAGTCGACCGGACGACGTTCATGTGCTCGCGCGAGGGCGTCTTCTTCGGCGGCGACGCCGCCTGGGGGCCGGAGAACATCATCTGGGCCGTCAACCACGCGCACGAAGCGGCGATCTCGATCCACAAGTACTGCAACGGCGAGGATCTCAACGATCGCCTGCCGCGCGGCGTGAATCTCATCAGCCAGAAGATGGGCATCCACGAGTGGAGCTTCTCGAACTACTACGACGCGGCCGAGCGCCGGATCATGCCGCACGTCGACCTGAAGGAGCGCTTCAAGAAGCTCGACATCGAGGTCGAGCTCGGCTTCACGGCCGAGCAGA
>JABAOH010093834.1_pt1 | contig 64993 bp, 80 predicted proteins | sample 7062181 | NCBI WGS metagenome assembly JABAOH01 (sample SAMN14538630, study PRJNA623070) | marine sediment metagenome | biome: marine biome [ENVO:00000428]; feature: marine pelagic biome [ENVO:01000023]; material: deep marine sediment [ENVO:00002113]; isolation source: pool of 5 deep marine... | reverse complement strand
AGGGTTGAAATTGTTGTAGCAACTCCAGGTAGATTGATAGATCATTTGAAGCGTGGTTCAATTGAACTCAAAAATGTTGGCCATGTTGTACTTGATGAAGCAGATACCATGCTAGATATGGGATTTATTGATGACATTCAATTCATTTTAGATCTTACTCCTGAAGAAAAAGTAATGTCGTTATTTTCTGCTACAATGCCTGTAGAAATTTTACGTTTATCAGAAGAATATCTCAGAAATCCAAAGCAATTCTTGCTAGATGCTGATGATCTTAGTGGTGAAGGAATCGAGCAGGCTTACCTTGTAATCAAAGATAGAGACAAAATAAAGTACCTTGTTGATTTCATTAAAGAAAACAAGAAAGGTCAGACAATTGTTTTTTGTTCAACTAAAAATCGAACAAGAGACGTAACAAGAATGCTTCATAAAAATAATTTTGATGCAGTTGCAATCGAAGGCGATATGTCACAGCATAGACGTGAACAATCAATGTCAAAGTTCCGACAAGGCAAAGCAGATATTCTTGTAGCAACCGATGTTGCCGCTAGAGGAATTGATGTTCCACAAGTTGCACTAGTGATAAATTATGATATTCCAAATCAAGAGATGGTTTACTTTCACAGAATAGGAAGAACTGCTCGTGCAGGTGCCAAAGGAAGAGCAATTACCTTAGTATCATATTCATCTGTAGGTGATTTCAATATAATCAAACGTCAAATCAAAGTAAGTATGAAAGACCTGAACAAGGAGATGGGAATTGAAATTAGTATTCCAGATCCTCTGAAAAGGGAGACAGGTCCAAGAAGGTTTGGAACTTTCCAAAAAGCATCTACAAGAAGAGGCTCAGGACCACGTAGAGGTGATACCAGAGATGAAAGACAAAGATTTGGTAGAAAGAAAAGAGGCGGCGATAGACGTTACGGAGATAAAAAATACTATGGCCTAAGAAGTCGTTGGTAATTTTTGATATTTATTTTTAAGATTTAAAGACAAGTGGCAACAAAACAAAGTGAAGAAAATAGATGCATGTTGGATACATTTTACTCAATTGTGATCTTGGTGCAGAAGAATACATTGTTGAAGAATTAAGACAAATTCCTGAAGTAAAAAATGCATATCTTACTTTTGGGGCATATGATGTAATAGCAGAAATTCATGCTAACACTCAAGAAGAATTTGAAAAGACAGTAGCCACTAAAATTAGAAAATTAGCTAGAGTTGTTAGTACAATGACTCTTAATGTGATTAATCCCGAATGATTGTTATACTGGCTAGCAAAAATTTGAAGTGAGATGGAAAAAATAGACTATGAAGGAACTGTTTGGGCAATCAATCATAATAATCCTGAAGAGCTAGTCGCTCATTGTGTAAAGAAACTACAAGATTATGGGGTGAAAAAAGAAGATATCGTTTTAACTGATGCTCCAGACAATGTCAAAGTTGGTGCAATAGTTGTAGAGATTTGGCCACATCATCTTGATGTTGCAAGAGTAAGGACAATTAGAAACGAGTCTTTTATCAGCGGCACAGTAATGACTATAGAACTTCAAACTGATGCTGAAGGAAACTATATCGATTAGTTTTGAAAAAAAAGCAAAAGCGTGGTATTATTTTATCTGGAGTAGGTGCAATTGCTATTGCATTAATGATTATTTTTAATTATTCTGCTGAACAAACAAGGATTCAAGGATTTAATTTTGGAAATGAATTACTGCAGATTCAAGAAGATTTGAAGGATTTGCAAGAAGAATTTGAAGCAAATTTAAGCATGTATAATGATGGGGATTTAACGAAGGAAAAATTTTTGGAATTTGCACCATCACATATCAAAGAAATGGAAGATTTGATCCTAAGATATGATTATCTGAGTCCATCATCATCCTTTGTTGATTCTGTTGATTTGTTAAAATTATCAGCTGAATCTCAGTTAGAAAGTCAAAAGCGACTATTTAGTTGGGTAGAAACAGGAGATAAAGCTGACCTCATTATAGCAAATATGACACACCAGCAATCCTTTGAATTTGAAATGGCAGGACTAGCCAGCTATAACGAAGCAAAAGCTGGCAATCAACCATAAAACTTCTTTAATCATGCTCACGTAAAATTTTCTAATGAAATATTTTTTGTTAGTAATTCCAGTACTTTTATTATTTTCAAATGTTTGGGCTGAAGTTTTCATTCAAAATGATCGACATTATATCGGCGATGATGGAACTCTCCACATTGTTGGAGAAATTAAAAATGAACTCACAGTTCCATTGAATCAAGTCGATGTTTATGTTACGATTTACTCAAGTGATAATGAAGTTATTGATGAGAGACATACAACTTCTCTTGTTAATACAATAATGCCTGAAATGAAAGCACCTTTTGACTTTATCATTACAGGAAATACTGCAAAAGAAGATATTCATTATTCACTATTATTTGACTATAAAGTAGCCTCGCCAAAAAATCAAGTAATTGATGTAACATCTTCTGAAATGAGTCGAGATGATTTTAACAATTTGATGATTACCGGAACTATTACAAATTTTGGGGATATTACAGCAAATACAGTATCGGTTGTTGCAACCCTTTATGATAAAGAAGGAAATGTTGTTGTAGTATCTAAGGACCATATTGAACCGGATTATCTAAGGTCTTCAGATGAAACTTTTTTTCTAGTTTCAGTTCCAGATAAAATACAAACAAACAATGTAGTAGATTATTCGATTGTTGCTGAATCTGAAGAATATGCAGCAGCTCCAGAATTTCCATTGGGTTCAGGAATTTTGCTTGCAGGCTCTGTAGGAGCATATTTGGCATTAACAAGATTTTGGAAGAGATCTATAACAGGCCTTGTTGCTGCATCTGATTTAAGATAGGCTCAATTTCAGAAATTATTTCATTTTTTTCTAAAGGTTTTGGTATTGAAAATTTGATTGGAAAAGTTATGCTAAGCATATCTTGATCAGTATGAGAAATACGAACCCAGTGGTGCTGATTACTCATCTTTGATAGGAATTCTTTCCATTTTGAAATTCTCTCACCGGCATTAATTATTTGAGATTCTAAATTTTCTATATTCGATTCATATTCAGAATCAAATATTCCAAACTTTACCATCGGAACCATTAAGAATCCTCCAGGAATTTTGTCATGGTTTTTGAGCATTTTTTCAATTATTTCTTCTTGCTTTTCTTTTGGAAAGATTTCGCCATAGTCGGGATCAAAATATCCAGCTATATTCTTTTGAGAATCATATATTCTAAAATAATCTTCTTCTAACTCTAGTTTCCACATAAACCAACTAAAGGATGTGAAATTAAATAAACCATCTACCGGATTGTTTCTTAAAATTTAGTTTATTTTTAACAAATTACTAGATTTCAAGTATTCAATAAGAGGAAGATACATTGGCGATTTCAAAAGAAACTAAAGATTTCATAGATAGTTTGATTGATTATTACATTAGTGAGGCTGCATCCTACAAGCAAATTGCAGAAGCATACGTCCCTGAAGTTGAATCAGTGACAGATACTGCTTTTGGAATTATTACAGGATGTGTTTATTCAGGATTTTTGCAAGCATATCAAAATCAGCAAAAAACAGCACAGTTAGAAGATGTTCAAGAATTCAATAAAATTCTAAAAAATAGAGCTCCATTGATAAAAAAAGCTCTCTTAGAAGAAAATCCAAATAACTCTGAAAGGAAAACAGAGTCAGAAGAATAATTTTTGGGTTTAAGAAACTGGTCCCAAGAGGGACTCAGTTTCTCAATACTCTATCTCGGGATTTGGTCGTGGCATCGCAGGATAATGTGAGAGTAAATTTCTTGCGATGGGTAAACTAAGGCATTTTGTATTAAAACACTTACGTAGAAATGATTAGTGAATCGATTCTAAGAGGGTAGAATTTAATTCTGCTGCGGAGTATCACAAAATGTGAAATTAACTGGAAGTAAGATAATTTTTGGTTTAGGAGTTGGTTCAGCTTTTGCTATGATGGTTTTTGTCCTAATCATGGCTTTTGATTAGTCAAAATCTAGTTTTCTTAATCTCAGCCATTAAGTATGTGTTTATCCTAAACAGAACATGTCACAGCAGACTGTAAAAAAGTCAGGAATAATGATCTTATTTGTCGTATTTTCATTTGTATTTTTAGGAATAATTTTTTCGTTAACTACAGATATTTCAGTCAGTGCAGGAAAAGAAATCTCATACCCATCTTGGGTAATTATTGCATATGTAGCGGGACTTTCAATGATAGTACTTCCCTGTACATTGCCTCTTGTGTTTATTATTGTGCCACTAAGCATGGGGCAGAATTACAAAAAAGGATTAACAATGTCAATTTTGTTTGGAGCAGGATTAACCACAACAATTGCTTTTTATGGATTGGGAGTTGCTGCACTAGGAAAAACTGCATCTCTAGATCAAATTTCAACAATCATGTTTTTGATTGCAGGTATTGCAGGATTCGTTTTTGGTTTGTCTCAACTAAAACTTGTACAATTTAGAATGCCAGCATATGCTGGCACACCCAAGTTTATTCAAAATAGAGGAGATTACTCAAAATCATTTTTCATGGGATTGCTTTTAGGAAATGCAGGTGTTGGATGTCCTAATCCATTGTTTTATTGGTTATTGATCTACATTGCAGGAACAGGTAGTTTGGAAATTGGCTCGTCTTTAGGAATTGTTCACGGGGTTGGAAGAGCACTTCCTCTTGTTTTATTTTCTTTATTGGCAATTCTTGGGATAAATGCAACAAAAAGTCTAGCTAACAATAGGATTAAGATTGAAAAAATTACGGGGTGGATGTTAATAGGAGTAGGTTCGTTTTTGATTATTCAAGGAATTCCAGGAGGACATGAGTGGTACGAAGGTACAATTGTCCATATTGGATGGAATAATTTAGTTTCAATGACTCCATTATCNNTGGAATAATTTAGTTTCAATGACTCCATTACCTCCAGAATTTCATGTAGAAACTCATGAACATGAAGAGTTATTTGGATTTGAAGTTCCTAATGACGTAGTACCTCTAGTTTTGTTAGGGTTGATTTGTTTTCCGATAATATGGTATATACTGAAGAAGAAAAAAGAGATGGTCGTAACATGAAAGATCCAGTTTGTGGAATGGAAGTTGATGAAAAAAATGAACCAATTGAACATGAAGGAAAAAAATACTATTTTTGTTGTGCAACATGCAGGTGGGCTTTTGAAAACAATCCTAAACAATTCTTAGAATCATGAATGTGGAAATTCTAACAACTCCTGATTGTTCTAATTGCAGTGTTGTTGAAAAAATGTTAGATGATATGGGTGTTCCTTACAATGTAATTGATGTTACGGAAAAAACAGAATATTTGGAAAAATACAAAATTTTTACAGCTCCTGGAATTGTAATTAATGGAAATTTGGAATTTATAGGTGTGCCAAAAAAGAAAGATTTAGAAATTAAATTGGCAGAGGCAAATTAACCATTATGGCCGAAGTCAACGAATTTAGAATTCAACAGATTGTTGATAATGGACAGGTAGTTCAATTATCACTAGTTGAGAATGTTCAAACTGAAGCAGTTTCACAAAAGCAGATGATTAGAGAATCAGTTTCTAAGAAACTAGATTCTGAAACAAAACAACAAGTCATGCCATTATTAGATGCTATTCTCCAAGCACAGCCAACAATTAAGATAAAAAGTTACCAACAGACTGCAATTAACATTACAATGCCAAAAAACAGGTACGAAAGATTAGGTCGTCCACAAGTTGGCGAATTATTATCAATAGATTTGAAGAAAATCTAAAGATGAGATTCTATTTCTGGAAGTGTTCTTAAGGGAAGAGAGCATGTAAAGTCTTTGCAAACAAAGACTGTAGTTTTGTCTTCATAGTTTTTTCCCGAAAAGAATGGAAATTTTGAAAGGTTTTCCAATTGATTTTTGTCTTTAATTGTGACTAAGATTGATTCTGGCAAGAATTTCATAGTTAGAAATTTGTTGATTTCATTATTTGTTGGGTTTAGAACAGTTATCTCAAGGGGTTTTTGTAAAAACAAGTATATCACATTTAGAAGGTATCCAAATCCAAATGGATTTTCAGCAGCTAAAGTTGCTTGAGATTCCATTATCTTTGTAGCAACTTCTAAGAATTTTTTTTCTTGAGTAAGATGATAAAGTCTAAGCAACAAATAAGATGCTACAGAATTACCTGAAGGTAAAGACAGATCATAGTTACTTTTTGGACGAATTATCAATTTTTCATGATTATCTGCAGTCATGAAAAAGCTGTTATGTTCTGAATCCCAAAAGTGATCAATTAGATAGTTGCCAAGAGAAATTGCTTGCTGTAGGTATTTTGAATCTGGATTAATTTCAAAGATATCAAGTAATGCATTTGCAAAATATGAATAATCTTCAAGATATCCCTGTATTTTTGCAGAACCATTTTTGTAAGTACGAAGTAATTTTTCACCTTGAATTAGATTTTTACAAATAAAATCAATACAATTTTCTGCAGCACTTAGGTATGCATCTTCATTTGATACTCTATACCCTTTGGCAAATGCAGTAATCATTAATGCGTTCCAAGAAGTCAGCACCTTATCATCCAGTCCAGGTCGAATTCTTTTTGAGCGAACTTGTAATAGTTTTTCAGAACTTTTTTCAAGAATTTCTTTTACTTGCTCTTCAGTCTTTCCAAACTTGAAAGCAACTGATGACAAATTAAGATTATTGCAAAGAATGGTTTTACCTTCCCAGTTTCCCCCATCAGTCACATCATAATACAGACAAAATACTTCAGAATCACCACCTAATACTTCCTGAATCTCTTTTTTGCTCCAAACATAGAATTTTCCTTCTTCTCCTTCTGAATCAGCATCTTGTGCAGAATAGAATCCACCTTCTTTGGAAGTCATTTCACGTAAAACGAAATTCAGAGTTTTTTTCATTACTTCAAGATAAAATGGATCTTTTGTTATCTGATATGCTTCAGCATAGTTTACAGGAATTAACGCATTATCATAAAGCATTTTTTCAAAGTGTGGTACAAGCCATCTTGCATCAGTAGAGTATCGATGAAATCCACCACCAATTTGATCAAAGATTCCACCCCGTGCCATCTTATTTAATGTCTTAAGTGCAAACTCGTTGAATTTAGAAATGTTAGAAATTTTGTGATATCTAAACATAAAAGAAATGTTTGCGGCATTAGGAAATTTTGGAGCGCTTCCAAATCCACCATAAGTAGGATCTCCCATTTGAAGGAGATTAACTGCACCTTCATCTAGAATTTCTTTTCCTATTTTTGTAGAAGGATTTTCTTTTTCTAATCTATGTAAGGCGTCAATGAATTGTGATGCAGTGTTTTCAATGTCTTGTGGTTTTTCTTTCCAAGCTTGTGCTAATTGTCTGAGAATACTTCCAAAACCGGGTCTCCCATACGAGTCTAAAATTGGAAAATACGTTCCAACATAGAATGGTTTTTGATCCGGTGTCAAAAAAACACTCAATGGCCAACCACCTTGACCAGTAGTTATTTGACATGCTTTTTGGTAAATGTCATCAATATCTGGTCGTTCTTCACGATCTACTTTGATATTGATAAAATTCTCATTCATAATTTTGGCAATGTCTTCATTTTCAAATGATTCATGTGCCATAACATGACACCAATGACAAGAGCTATAACCTATGCTCAAAAAAATTGGTTTGTTTTCAGTTTTAGCTTTCTCAAGTGCTTCATCATTCCATGCATACCATTTTACTGGATTATGGGCATGTTGTAGCAAATAGGGACTTGTTTCATGAATCAAATTATTTTCTTCCACAAAATTTGTAAATCGTTTTGATATTTGTATGTAATTAGGAATAAAAAAATTAGTGCAAACTAATTAGTTTTGTCTAATTTTCCAAGTATTTAATAGAGAAAATTTTGAATAGATTGCATAATGAAAAGTTCATGCAAAGTTTGTGGGAAAAAATTTGAAAATGGGCAAAACTCTTGTTCATTTGAATGTACTATAGTTACTGCATTTTCTTAAATTCCTTCTTTGCCTTCTTCAGCTTCATAAATTGCGACATTAATTTTTGCTAGTAATTTCATTTTTGATTTGTGGGCTTTTTTGTCATGGCTGTAATCTTTTTTTTCGACTAGAATTTGTAATCGCTTTAATTCATCTAAAGTTAATTCTTTGAGGCCTTTTTTAGAAACTACTTGTAGTAGTTTTACTCTCTCTTTATCTTCAGGAGTAATTCTATAGTCCACAAAAAAAATCAGTTTACTATATGTTTAAGCTTATTCAAAGGAATCTAAAAATATCCAGTAGCAATCGGGTAAATTATGGCTGAAAAGATGCGTGCAATGGTTCTAAACAAGCTAGGGCCTATTGAATCAAAGCCACTTACATTATCACAGATTGACAGACATGAGATTAAAAGGCCAAATGAGATTTTGTTAAAAATTGAAGCGTGTGGGGTTTGTCATTCACAACTTCATGGAATCGAAGGAGACTGGAAAGATTTAGGAATTCCACCACAACTTCCAACAGTTCCAGGTCATGAGATTGTCGGAAAGATAGTTGAGGTTGGAAGTAATGTAACCAAATTCAAAGTAGGTGACAAAGCAGGTGTATCCCCACTTTTAGAATCTTGTATGAAATGCCAGTATTGTCTAGATGGAAAAGAGAATCTTTGTGATTCTATGGATGTTTTAGGTGAATCTCTAAAGGGAGGTTATTCAGAATATGTTACCGTTACAGAAGATTTTGCAACTAAAGTTCCTGATTCAATGAAGCCAGAATATGCTGCGCCATTATTTTGTGCAGGGATTACTGCTTACAAGGCAGTTAAAGCCAGTGAGCCTGCTCAAAACAAAAAAGTTGGGATTTTTGGCATAGGTGGTGTTGGCCACATGGCAATACAATTTGCAAAGTTAGAAGGATGCGATGTAATTGCAATTTCTAGAAGGCAAAAACATCTTGAAGTTGCAAAGAAGCTAGGAGCATCTGAAACAATAATTTTTGATAAGGATCAAGAGAAATTCCTAGAAGAATTGAAAAACAGAGTTGGATTGCTTGATGCTGCAATTGTTTTTGCACCAGCAGATATTGTAACAGAGGCTGCAATAAAATCCATCAAGAAAGGTGGCCTTGTAGTCATTGGAACCGTTGGCGAAGTTCCAGGTTTTGTTGCTTTTGAGGAAAAAACAATAAGAGGAACTCTCATTGGTTCACGTAAAGATATGCAAGAAGTCATTAGAATAGCAGATGAAAATAATTTGTCAGTGGTATCTGAAAAATACTCACTGGAGCAAGCCAATGAAGTTTTAGAAAAATTAAAAAATTCCGAAATAGAAGCAAGGGCGGTTTTAATTCCCTGAGTGATGATATATGGAGACGCCTGAAGAAATCAAATCATTAGAGGATGAAGTAAAGAAGTTACTGCAAGAAGACAAACTTAGATTTATTGGCATAATTAATCGAATGGGCAGAATTGTTGTACAACAATACAGAGAAGGAATAACATCTCTTCTAAAAGATCAAGAAGATAAAATGATTAGCATGCAACTTGCCTTGGAGGTTTTCCTAAGGGAAGAGTTTGATGAAAAGCTAGGCCCTATTGATTATGTATTATCTAAAAGAAAAAAAGTCAATTTGATTAGCATCCCTATTGGAAAATATCTTGTCTTGGTTTCAACCGATCCTGGTGCAGATGTGGATACTATTGCAACTAAAACAACAGAGAACTTTAGAAGTTTGTTAACTTAGATTGCGTCTCTTTTCTTAAATAAAAGGCAGTCTTTTCTTCTCTCGTGCAGTGTAAGAGATGCCATCACACAGATGAGGCTCACAAGCCTTCAGATGAGAGTAGTTCCCTTCTCAAAGTTGGTGCCTGTCAGATACCAGATTGCACTTGCCAACAGTATATTGATGCTATACCAAATATTGATGAAGATCTGCTGTAAGAAATCAATAATTCATATATCATTTTAATTGAAGGTTTTTGATGAACAAAAAATCTCCTGCTGAAGAAATGAAAAAAGAGTTAGATAATTTGTTGTCAAAAGTAAATGCTCTTGAAGTTGTCTCTTCAGATGAATATCAAAAGGGAGTAGTTAAAGTTCTAAGAGCACTAATTCAAGGTCAGATTCATTCAATTGATGAGTTTGAGCACTTAAAAAAAGCAATAGATCTTGTTACACTTCAACTCTTTGAAGTGCAAAAAAAAGTAAATTCATGATTTTACTTTAGTGTCGCTTAATCCACATTCAACACATTTCATTACAATTGTTTTTTCTAGTTCTTTTTCTTTTTTCATTTCAGAACCACAGCAAGGGCAATTCATGATTTCATTCTAAATTACAAGTTGGCTTGTACCGTAAAATAATTTTCTCAACAATTCGTTTTCTTTCATTCTCTTGTGAATTCCATAGTGGAAAAATTGAGAGATATAGATCATTTTCAGAGCCTGCATGAGAAACCCAGCACTTGAATTTTTCATTACTAGTAAAAAAATCGTCTTTGTCTGTTTTTTCACATTGGTCTGCAAAAATTATGTTATATCTATCGTCTTTGCGTGACAAAATAATGTAAACTACTTTTTCCATAGGAGGCCCCCATTCAAAGAGTTTGATTGGCCCTAGGAACTCATAATGTAGAATTTGTATTGTCATTTTATGAATAATGAGCATTACTTTCTTTTCTGCTTTCCTATAGCTTGATCGCAGTTAGCACTTGAAAAGAATAAATGCGACAAGGAAAGAATTTAGCTAATTGAAGGACCCTCATAATTATAGAAAAGTTGGCTATAGCATGATTGTAGTATCTGCATCCCTTACAGCAATTGCCATTTTAGGAATAGCAATAGGTGAGGATGTTCTCTTTGCAGACAAAATACAAAGAATGAATACTGCTCATTATGAGGAATGTAAAGATACAGGATTTGTAGCAGAAGACTGCAAAAAATATGACGTTTATATCACATTTGAGAGATGTCTAGCAGAGCACGATATAGAGAGCAGGGCATGTTATCAGTTTAGAACGTGGGTAGAGTCAGCTATTTTTGAAGAATGTAGAGACAACAGAGATGTCTCTAGCCCTCAATGTCAGAAATATGTTGGCAAGTATGATGTTAGTGCTGGAGAAGTATAATTAATTTAAAAAATTTACAAATATCCATTTGTAAAATCTTCCCAGGAGTTTAGATTTCTTGTAAGTCTATTCATTTCATATAATGCACCACCTACAATTCCTGCTTGATAAAATGTGTAAAGATAAACTTCAGAATTTGCAGGATTACTCTGTGTAAAGCTTAATGCTAGCATTGAAAAAAATACAAATGTTCCAACAAAAGTAAAGATTTTGTTAAGTGAACCACCTAATCCTACAATTCGTTTTGTTGCAGCAGCCATTAGAGTTATGCTTGAAACAATTAGAAAGGTTGCGCCCCCATTGGCAGTAATAAAATCAGTAGCCCAAACAAATAATCCATCTTCTAAAATTGATGTGGTAGGCATTATACTGCCACCATTTAATGCAAAGCTGACAGAACTGAAAAGACCTCCAATAACAAAGAAGAATAAGAATATTTTAACGATTGAACGTTTAATGGGACTACGAATTTCAGAAGGTTTGATTGCTTTTTCTGTAATTCTCATTCCATAAAGAAATCCAATTGCCATTGCAGGTGCAAACATGATATTGAGTAAGATTGGAGATTCTTGGTTGATTTTTTCAATTTGAGGATGAAATGCTAAAAATAAAACTAGAGCAGTTACAGCAGCTCCAGCAAATATCATAAGATTAAGATTTTTGGGCCCTCTTGCATCATTTAGCCCATATTCCCAATTATACACTCTGACGAATCATTGAAAATGAATTAAAGAAAATATCGAAAAATCATTTGTTCAAATTATCAATTCTGTTTACCTTATTACCAAACAGTACGCATGGTTTACTATGAATCTGGGCAAAGTAATCATTATTCCAGGAATAATAATTGCTATTTCAGGTATGATATTTCATTTACAAGGAAGAGCCGTAGTTGGCCCCCAGGCATCTTTCATGTATTCAAATCCTGAATGGACAGATTATGGTTTAATTTTGATAATAATTGGAATTGTCATTCTAGGGGGAGGCATTTTTCTTTACAAAAAATCTAAGCAGTCACACGCAATGTAATAGTAGATCTAATTTTATCGAATTTCCTAATTTTTGAAGTTATGAGTTCATCCATGCGTTGAGCATTTTCTGTTTCTGCCTCAGCAACTATATCATAATCACCATATGTTATCATCACATTTGAGATCTCGTTGATTTTTTTTAATTCAGATAATAACTCGTTTTCGTTACCTATTTCACAACTGATTAGAATGTAGGCTTTTTCCATCTCAATCACATGCTAGAAAAATAGGCATTATTGTAAAATCATAGGACTTTCTTATGTGTCTTGAGATCATTTGATACTAAAATCCAGCTAAGAGTGGATCTTTGGGTTTCATTATTTCACGTAAAACAATTGTTGCAAAAGATCCTCGTGATAAAGAAAATTTTACGGTATTATCATTAATTGAAAAATCATTGCAAGTTACAGATGAATTTCTAAAACCGCCTTCATTGCTTGCTTCTTGCATTTCTTTTATGAAAAAATTCTTTGGTTGTATTTCTTCGGATTCTAAGATTTTTGATATTTGATTATGGAATCGTGTTTTTTTGTAATAAGAATAACCAACTAAGGGAATGGCAAGTTTTTGATCATCTTCTGTGGTGAATTTTCCAATATTTCCATTCTTATCAAAACAGACATCGCCTTCTTGCGCAGAAAATAATTTTTCGCCATCTTGGAAAGTCAAACTAAGAGTTCTGTTAAACAAAAATGATTGATATGCTTGAATGAAAAATCGACGCATTGATACAGGAAGTGCTCTTATTGCTTTTTTTGGATCGTTATGAGATATCATTTCACTCATTACAGTTCTTTCCAAATCCATTTGTGGGGGGATTTTTTGAATAATTTCAGAATAGTTTTCTCTCTGCCCCATCATTTTGCGTAAATCAGTGTTCTCCTTAGAGTCAAAGGGGGAAGTAAATGAAAGTAGTAATTCTACGGCTTGATTAAAATCTCCTTGTAAAATAGCCTTACCAATAAGATGTGTTACGGGTCTTTTTGAACCAAATCGCTGGTAACCAAAAAAATTCAGAATTTTATCAAACTCATGAAATTTTGCAATGTTTGTATCAGAATCAGATACTTTGATTTCAAATTGATTTCCAATCATATCTTTTTTTGAAAGGGGTTTCTGAACAAATCCTATTTTATGTAATGAGAATTTATCAGTACTAAAATCATCAAGTGGTTTTGATTTTTTACTTGCACAGACGAACTGTTCTGTGACAGCTGATGCATCTTTTAGACCTAGTGCTTTAAGACGAGTACCAGTTTTTTTAAAAATTTTTTCTAGGGCATGATTTGTATCTATGCTTCGTTTTTTTAGTTTGTATACTGCATATCCATCATGGTCTGAAATTTTGTCAAGTGATTTTTTAGATAAAATTTCATTGACGACAAAATCTTCTTTATTTTTCCTGATAAATCCTCCACAACCAGAAAAGGTTGTACTGTAAACTAAAATTCCTATTTCAGAATCGATTTGAGGAATCACGGTTCTATGTTAACTGTAATGTATTTTGAAATTGTTACATCTTCAGTTTCTAGTCCAACTAGAACTTTGTGTGTAGTAGATAATGCATTTTCATTAGCGCTAATAGTTACTGGAATTGTTGGTAGTTCATCAAAACTTAACTTTAGATTGCTTGTTTCAGGTTCGATAGTAAGATCAAAAGCAGTTGCAGTAGTTGCCGTAACAACAGAAACATCTTGTGAGCTTTGTCGCTTCAAAGGAACTATTTGTAGTGTTAAATCAGTGGATTCTCCTTTACTAAGCGTGATTTCTTGGGGAACTATTTCTATTTCTAATGGAAGTGTAACGGAGGTATCTAGAACGCCAATATTGTTTTCAACCCATTCAGTGAACCAGACCTTATCACCTGCAATATCAAAACCAAAGACTTGAGCTAATCCACAGTCAGGTAATAATTCACAGTCAGCCCAGAAGGGATTCTTTGAAGGTACAAGATATTCAACTAAAGACTCGTCTTTTGGATCAAAAAATGCAATTCTGTTTGCAGTTTGCTCATTGAAAACTATTCTACCATCATCAGATGTATCCATCCAATAGGGTCTAGACACTGGTGTTTTGATTAGACCAGAAGAGTTACCGTAAGTTGGTACAGTTGGGTCTGATGTAAGATATCTTGTAAATGATTCATCATTGGGATCAAATTGGAAGAAAAAGCTTGATGATGTGTCTGCTATCCAAATTTTGTCATCATTATCATCTACAGTAATTCCATTTGGAGTTGTTAAACCAGGTGGAAATTCAAAAATTTGAATGTAATCAAATAATGGTAAAGATGGATCGTCGGGATCAGTTAGTGAGTCATAATAATTTTTTTGATCAAATTTAACTAGAACCCCATCCTGCTGGAAAACCCAATTAGTGTACCAAATAGATTCGTTAGAATCTAAAACAAAATCTCCAGTTACAGAATTTTCTACAGGAGATGGAAGGCTAAGATATTCTATTTCTTCCTCACTTTGGACTGGATCTAAAAATGTAATTTTATTTCCAGTAAAATCATTTACAATAATTTGTGAACCAACAACTTCCAATTTTTGCGGGAGTGAATCTGCTTCAGATCTAGGATAAGTGATCGTTTGATAAGTTTCATCAATAATAGAAAATCTCCAAAGCAAGTCATGGGCTTCGTCTGTATACCATATAGAACCATCAGGAGAGTAATCCATTCCCCACATCATTGAACGGCCTCGAGCTGGCCAACCTTCATTATCAAACTCAGTAAATTTTTCAGTGTCTGGATCAAATTTTGCTATTTTTCCAGTATTAGTTTGAGCAAACCAAATTGTTCCTTGAGGATCAGCAACAATTGCTAAAGGTTGAGTACATTCTGTTGGAATTTTGTATTCTGTAATGTAATCATTAGACCTAGCATTTCCTATTCCACAAAATTGTGAACGTTGCTGGTCAGGAAAGTTGTCTGCAGGAGTTCCTGTTACTGTGAATTCTTGTTCTTCCTGAGGGGGCATTAATCCAGGTAAAGAGGCAGCAGTTGCCCAAAATAGCAAACCACCACCAAAGATTACTGTAAAAATAATACCTTTAGTTTGTTTTTTCACAAATTCAAAGTCAAAATGCCTCGTTATATCTTATTCCAATGGAAATTTTAACATAATTACAATAATTTCAAATCGCCAGTTATTTTATCAATCAAGTCTTCAGGTGCAGGGCCCAACGAAATGCAGGTAGTTGTTCCAGGTGCTATCTGAGTATGACCGGCATCTGTAACTTCTGACCATGGCACATTAAGATCAATTGCGTGTTTTTTTATCTCTTCTAAGTCTTTGAGACTTTCAACTTTGACAACAACTTTTTCTTGACCTAACCACCATTGTTCAAACCAATCAGAATGAGACTTTCTAACGTTTTCAGCTCCTAAGACACATGCATGACCAACTTGAGCTGCAATCTTTCCTTTTCCCATCCCAAGATCAGTCCTTACTGCAATGACTTGCTTGATGCTACCCATAAATTACATCAAAAATAGGTTAATGAAAAACTTTTGAATTAAATAATTGCACAAAAAATACCAATTGTGTACTATGATGTAGTAATTGCAGGCGGAAGCGTTGCGGGTTTGTTTTGTGCAAGAGAGATTGCAAAGAATGGCCATTCAGTACTTGTTTTAGAAGAAGATTATGAAATTGGAACTCCTGAACATTGTGGCGGCTTAGTCAGCACATCAGGCTTGGAAGAGCTTGGAGTAGTACCTCATAGAAAAACCTTTGATCATTTTATTGAATCAGCGGAAATCTTTGCTCCAAATGGAACAAGTTTTGTTGTAAATTCAAAAAAACAAAAAGTGGCTGAGATTAGTCGACGTGAATTAGATAAACAGATAGCTCATCAAGCTCAAAAAGCAGGTGCTGAAATTCATGTCAAATCAACTTTTTTAGAAAAGACAGATGATGGTGTTAGAACAAATGAAGGAAATATCCAATGTAAAATAATAGTTGATGCAAGAGGAGTAACATCTCTAGTTCAAAAAGACCGTGAAGGAATTCTTTCATCGGCTCAGTATGAAATTTTTGCCAATTGGATAAAAAAAGGAAAGGTGGAAGTGTTTTTTGATCAGGAAAAGTTTCCAGGGTTTTTTGCATGGGTTATTCCATCTTCAGAAGGCAAAGGCAAAGTAGGTGTTGCAGGTCGCGGAATAAATTCTGCAGAAACGATAGAAAAATTTCTTGCAACTAAAGGGAAATTCTCAATAATTAGAAAAATTTTTGCGCCAATTTGGATTAAAGGACCTATTGAGAGTTTTGTAAAGGACAATGTAGTGATAATAGGAGATGCTGCGGGGCAATCAAAGCCAACAACAGCTGGAGGCATATTTTCTTGTGGAATGGGAGGAGTTTATGCAGGTCAAGCAATTTCTAGATTTTTAGATTCAGAAAACAAGTCAGATCTTGAGGAGTATCAAAAAATGTGGAATGAGAAATTTGGAAAAGAATTTGAAAAGCAATTGTTTGCTAGAAAAATGTTAGAAAGATTTGATAATCAAACAATAAACACACTATGTGAATCAGTGACTCCTGAAATTACAAAAGAGATTTCAGAAAAAGATGATTTTGATTTTCACACTAGTTCAATTGTAAAGTTACTTGGAATGAAAGGCTCCATCAAGACGGTGAAGACTATTCTTGGTGGAGAAATCAAAAAACTCCTAGGCTAAATTTGAGAACAAATTCCAAGGAAGGTATAAATGCGGTCTTCAGAAATCGATGACTAATGTCTTCAACTATATCATTACCTGTTTGCAGTTGTTGTCATAGACATATCATGCCTAATGACAAGTGTGTAAAATTCAACTGTCCTAACTGTGGATCGGTTCTAGTCTGGCGATGCCAAAGTTGTAGAGAATCAGCAAGAAACTACACATGTGATTCATGTAGTTTTCAGGGACCTTAAGAAAATGGCGCAGTTATTACTTGTAGTTAAAATTCTTCCAACCGGAACTGAAGTAGATTTGGATGATTTAGTTAATAAGATTCAGAGTTCCCTCAAAGATGGAATTACTATGAAGAATTATGAAAAAGAACCACTTGCTTTTGGACTACATTTTATCAAGGCACAATTCATTTTAGATGATAAAGAAGGACAAATGGATTCTTTAGAGAACTCAGTAAAGTCTGTTGAAGGCGTTAGTGAGTTCGAAGTTTTGAATATGAGCCGAATGTCAGTTGACATGAAATAGGTGATAAGTTGGCACGTAAAGACGAGCCCTTACAAATGCGAATAGGCGAGGCAAAACAAAGGGATGTTGGAAAAAAACGTGCCAGAATTGGTCCTGACGCTATGGATTATCTCAAAGTAACTCCTGGCGATGTCATTGAGATTATGGGTTCAAGATCAAGTTGCGCAGTTGTTTGGCCTGCTGATGAAGATGAGAAATATCCAGATGTTATTAGAATTGACGGTCAGACTAGAAAAAATACAGGTTCTGCACTCAATGACATTGTAAAAATTAAAAAAGTTACAACCAAAGTTGCAAAAACTGTTGTCTTGATGCCAGTAAATGATACAGTAACGGTTGACAAGGAATTTACTGACTTTGTAAAAAACAGATTGAAAGGATTACCATTATCACAAGGAGATGAAATCTCCGTGATGATTTTAGGTAATTCGATGGATTTCAAAATTAACAAGATTTCTCCCAAAAACGTTGTTAAGATAGACCGTTCAACAAACCTTACAATTCTGACAGAAACTGCAGTTGATAAAAAAGTACGAGTTACATATGAAGAAGTAGGCGGATTACGCTCAGAAATTAAAGCTATGAGAGAGATAGTTGAGCTTCCTCTAAGACATCCAGAATTGTTTAACAGATTGGGAGTAGAAGCACATAGTGGAATTCTACTTTATGGTCCTCCAGGTTGTGGAAAGACCTTGATTGCTAAAGTTCTTGCAAGTGAATCAGAAGCTAACATGTATTCAATTAATGGTCCAGAAATAATGAACAAGTATTACGGTGAAACAGAAGCTCGTCTTAGAGATATCTTCAAAGAAGCTAAAGACAACTCGCCAAGCATAATCTTTGTTGATGAGATTGATGCAATTGCGCCAAAAAGAGAAGAAGCATACGGTGATGTAGAAANNTAGTGTAGATCCAGCACTTAGACGTCCAGGTAGATTTGATAGAGAAGTAGAGATTTCTGTTCCAAATGAAGATGGTAGATTAGAGATTTTACATATCCACACACGTGGAATGCCAATTGCAGAAGGAATAGACTTGAAAGAACTAGCTTCAGAGCTTCACGGGTATACGGGTGCAGATATCAAATCACTCTGTAGAGAAGCTGCAATGAAAGCAATTAGAAGATACTTGCCTGAAATTGATTTAGAAACTGAAAAGATTCCATCTGAAGTTTTGCAAGCAATGGAGATTAAGTTAATTGACTTTTACGATGCCATGCATGAAGTAGTTCCTACCGCAATGAGAGAATTTTATGTTGAACGACCAAAAGTCTGGTGGCAAAATGTTGGCGGTTTGGACGAGATTAAGAATGCATTAAGAGATAATTTGATTCTTGCAATGCAAGATCCTAGCAAGTTTAACAAGATGGGAATTAAACCACCCAAAGGCGCACTAATCTATGGACCTCCAGGATGTGGAAAGACACTTCTTGCAAGAGCATTAGCTACAGAAAGTGGTGCCAACATGATTCTTGTTCGAGGTCCCGAGATTTTATCAAAATGGGTTGGTGAATCAGAAAAAGCTGTGAGAGAAATTTTCAGAAAAGCAAAAGCATCATCACCATGTGTTGTAATATTTGATGAGTTAGATTCTTTGGCCAGATACAAAACTAGTGAAGACACCGGAGTTGGTGAGACAATTCTCAGTCAATTATTAACTGAGATGGAAGAGGGGGTTTCCTCAAGAGTAGTAGTCGTAGGAATTACCAACAGACCTGACCTGCTTGATAGTTCATTGCTTAGAACCGGCAGACTAGACCTGGTACTATATGTCCCACCCCCTGATGAAAAAGGAAGATTGGAGATCATCAAAATTTTGACTGAAAAGATGCCATTAGCAAGTGATGTTAAACTACAAGAAATTGCAGTTACAACACAGAACTATACTGGTGCAGACTTGGCAGCCTTGTGTAGAGAGGCAGCAGTGCATGCAATGCAAAATAATTCAAGCAAGATTAACAGTAGTGACTTTGCAGCAGGATTAAAGAAAGTTAGACCGTCAATTACTCAAGAAGTTGATCAGTGGTATAATACAGTAAAAGAAAGTATATCTAACGTAGTTCCTAAAACATTAGATAAAACATTCTACGGTTAAAATGGCTATTCCAATAAGAAATACAGTATTTGACAAGATAAAAGAATCAGGTTCCTTAACTGATAGTGAGCTCTCTAAAGCACTAATTAAAGATGGGTTTGTTCTTGCTGAAGACAGATTTAACAAAATTTTGCTTGACTTGGAAATTATGGGTTTGATCAAAGTTTCCTGGCTTACAAAGGATACTCGAAGAATTGAAGTCGTTGAAGAAAAAGAAGAAGAAGATGAGATTGAAGCCCAGAACAAAGAAATGATGGAAAAAGATTACGAAGCCAGTTTTCCTGGTGCAGAAAATTAAATTTTTTTAGAATCTAAAGTGAAATGCAGCATCTAAAGCAACCGCTAAGAAAATAATTGTTAGATAAGGTGCTGTAACTTTGTATGCTTTCCATGCAAATTCGGATGTTGGAGTTTTTGTAAGCTTGTAGTGGTATGCTAACATTAGTCCCCCTGAAACTGCTGCAATAATAGTATAAACAACTCCCATACCAAATGCATAAAGCATTAAAGAGTAAGGAAGAAGAATTATCGTATTTGCAAGAATATATTTTGATGTTCTTTGCATTCCAATTACTACTGGAAGCATGGGAACTTTTGCTTCTTCATAATCATCTTTAATCTTCATTGCAAGACACCAAAAGTGCGATGGCGTCCAAACAAAGACTAGGAATCCAATTAGAAATCCTAGTAAATCAAGAGAACCAGTAGCAGCTGCCCATCCTGCCCAAGATGCAGCACTTCCTGCAACTCCGCCAATTACAATATTTGAGATATTGAGTCGTTTTAGCCAAGCAGTGTAGATTATGACATAAACGAAGATTCCAAGTCCTATGAAAAATGCTGCCAATTCATTTAGTGTAAAGTATCCGTAGATCACAGATGCACAGCTAACTGCTAATCCGTAGATCAAAGCATGGCTTGCCTTTAATCTTCCTGAAGGAATAGGTCTGTTACTTGTTCTTTTCATTCTTGGATCGATGTCTCTATCATAGTAATGATTAAGTGCACTAGAACCTGCAGATGCTAAAGAACCAGCAATAATGATGTGTAAATACTTCCAGTTATCTAATTCTGGAATTCCATCTACAAGTCTGCTTCCTGCAAACATAGAGGTAACTGCAGTAATTACTAGTAAAACAACAATTCGAGGTTTTGATATCTCAAATATTTCCTTTAATCCCAACCTCATTTTAGGGATTTTTAAAGGGATTTAATTTCTTCGACATAGATCTAGCCCCTTTCAAAAGGATTAAGTATTCTTCAGGCAGACTAGGCACAAATGAGTAATTGGGACCTGATGATGCCAGGGATGGGGCTTACCTCTATTGGTCTAGCAGGAGTTACCATATCTTATTCTGGAATAGCACATACTTTCATTGATGGAATGCATGCATTAACAGGTCTTACAATGTTCATTGGTTTGATTTTCTTATCCGCAGGAATTTTAGATGGCGGTGTTTCTACAAGTAATAGAGCTAAAGCAACAACACTTGTGATTGTATCAATTGCACTTTCATTTGGAGCTGCTGCATTTACTATGAATACAATTAGTACACTACCGATTTTTGCTGGAGTTATGATGATTCTAACAATACCAGCAATTGTAATGGCATATGTCTATCATAAGATGCCACAATATGCCAAAGCAGTTGCGGCAATATACTTACTCGCAGCAGGAGCTGGAATTGGTGCCTTTATTGGATTTGGATTAGTAGGACCAGATCCCTGGTTACTTGATGATGAAGTAATTGAAGTAGTTGAAGAGTTGACACCATTAGCTCCAGAAACTCCTGTATTCCCAATTGCAATCTTAGTAGGTTCTGCAGAACAAGGTAATCNNCAAGGTAATCCTGATTACGAACCTGATGTTGCAAGAGTTTCTCAAGGACATATTATAGAATGGACTAACGAAGATTCTGTTGCTCATACTGTTACCAGTTCTGTAGACTTTGGAGAAACATTTGATTCAGGACTAATGGATGGAGGTGCAACATTTACTCTAGATACATCAGACCTTGCATTAGGAGAATACGAATACTTGTGTATAGTACATCCTTGGATGATTGCAACAATCGTTATTGAAGAACCACAAGAGCCTGTAATAGTTGAAGTTTCAATTCCAGAAGGTGCAGGTATTGAACAGCCTGGACAAATTTACTATGATCCTGAAGTTGTTGAAGTCTCAGTTGGAACTACTGTAAGTTGGATGAATAATGATAATGCAATTCACACTGCAACTGCAGTAGAAGGAGAATTCGATTCAGATATTTTTGGTGCAGGAGAATCTTATGAGTATACTTTCAATACTCCTGGTACATATGACTACTTTTGCATAGTTCATCCATGGATGACGGGTTCAGTCCAAGTAGAATAACTTTGCAAGAATCCATCATTCTAGATAAAGACCAAATAAATCAGTTAAAGACTCATGCAAATAACAAAAGTCCAAATGAGTCATGTGCACTGTTATTTGGAAAAATTGAAGGCAATACTGTCAAAGTAAATGACTTGTTTTTAGCAGAAAACATTGATGAATCTCCAATAAATTTCACAATTTCTAATGAGGAACTGCTAAAAGGATACAAAATAGCAGAAGAAAAACAACTAGATGTTGCAGCAATCTTTCATTCCCATCCAAATTCTGAGGCATATCCTTCTAGAACTGATCAAAAGTTCATGGACACAAACCCTGTTGTATGGATAATCTATTCAAATTCATCAAATGAATTCAAAGCATATGTGTTAGAGTCTGAAATCAAAGAGATTCCAATAATAATTTCGTAAAATTATTTGAAAGTGGCTTTGTCACCATCGTGGATTTTTGATAAAATAGTTTTATCAGGTGAAATGATTTTTCCAATAATATTTACTGGCGAGTATGGTTTTATCTCTCCTTGTTTGCCAATGGGAGTAGGCCCAAAAAATAGGCAAATTGCTTTTCCTGTTGGCCAATAAGCCACATCATTTAGCTCAACTAAAGGTTTTGAGTTTTCTTCAGAAATATTGATTGGAGATTCATCAGTATAGATTTCATCACCCCACAGATTAACTCCTACTGTGAATGGGAGGCTTTCACGAAATGCCTTGACGGTTTGAGGAGAATTAGAATCATCTAATTCCAATTGGATATTCTTTAATTTTGAAATTTCAACGTTTACTTTAAATTTCATGTTTGAATTTTTTTCTTGAAATAAATATCCCTTCCTTTTCAATATGATTATGGAAATACATGTCTACGACACCTATGTTAAAGCCCAAGATGGACATACTATGCACTTTGATGTGATCACTCAAGAAAAAGATCACGACAAAGCAATCCAGTATGCAAAAGAATGGCTTTCAACAATAGGAGAGGGAGATTCAACTGTCACCACAAATGAGTGTCAATTCTGTCACTCACAAGGTGCACCTGAACCAGTTGCACAAGCAATTGAGAAAGACGGATATTTCATCCAAAAGATGGAAGGCTGTCCTTAAACTCCTTTTTTCTAATTTTTCCAAATAGAACCTTTTTTAGATATTTTTTTCAAGTAAAGTCATGACACAGCATCAGTATCATCGACAAACTATTGAAGGAGATAAAAAAACAAAATGGATTTGTGGATGCTTTCAGACAGAGGATGACTATTTCAAATTCTGTTCAGAGCATAATGAACCAATGAAAAGAGCAATTCTAGCTCAAATTGATGAATTAGATATGACAATAGTTGTAAAAGATGAAAATTAATTTTAAAGAACTAGAATAGCAACGAAAGCTGAAACGAAAACTATTGCTACGGTATTCAGAAGTTTGATTACTGTGTTTAATGCAGGTCCGGCAGTGTCTTTGTAGGGATCTCCAATAATATCTCCAACTACTGCTACTTTGTGTATTTCACTTCCTTTTTCTCCTTTCATTTCAACTAGTTTCTTTGCATTATCCCATGCACCACCAGTGTTTGCTAAGTGATATGCTAGGAAAATTCCTGTTGCTACAGCACCCATTAAAAGACCAGCAACTGAAGTTGGTCCAAGCAAGATTCCTAAAACTATTGGCGATGCAATTGCAATACTTGCAGACTTCCAAAGTTCTTTGATAGATGCAACTGTTGCAATATCAACACATTTTGCATAGTCTGGTTTTGATTTTCCGGTAAGAATTTCTGGATCTTCTTTGAATTGTCTTCTTACTTCATCAACTAATTTTGATGCTGCTCTTGAAACACCATTGATTAGTTGACCAGTAATGATAAATGGAATTAATCCTCCAACTAATAGTCCAATAACTACTGCAGGATTAGTTAAGCTATAATCTAATTCTAAAATTCCTTCAAAGACATGTTCTGCTTCAAATTGAAATGCTTGAATCATTGCCAAAGCCGCTAAAGCAGCACTAGCAATAGCAAAACCTTTTGTTACTGCTTTTGTAGTGTTTCCAACTGCATCAATTTCATCAGTAACTTTTCTGTTTTCTTCACCCATTCCAGTCATCTCAACTATACCACCGGCATTATCTGCAATTGGTCCAAATGCATCAATACTTAGAACGATTCCTGCAAGGCTTAGCATTGCCATTGCAGTTAGTGATGTTCCAAAGATTCCATACAAAACAGGATCAGCTCCCGCAGGTGCGTAAGCTGAAGAAATAGCAAATGAAACAATTATTGCAACTACTAGTGCAATCATAAATGGCCCAGTTGATTGCAATCCTTTGATAATTCCCATTAAAGTTAGTGATGCATATCCCCATTTTGCAGAGTCAGCGATTTCATTGACAGGTCCGTATTTGTAATTTGTATATCTATCAGTAATCTTTTGAATAACAGGTACAAGAATTACACCAATTACAGTTGCTCCAAAGAGACCATACGCTGCTGGAGAATCTCCAATGAATTGAGAAGTGAAAAAGTAGTTTAGACCAATTGCAATTCCTGCTGAGACGTAAAAAGAACGATTAAGTGGTTTCATAACATCAGTAACATTTTTGGAACCAACAATTACAACACCGATAATGGATGCAATCATTCCAGATGCGCCAACTAAAATTGGATACAAGAATAATTCAGGAGCGCCAATTAATGCTGCAATAAGTAATGCTGCAAGAATTGTAACAATATAAGACTCGTAAACATCTGAGCCCATTCCTGCTGCATCACCAACATTGTCTCCCACATTATCTGCAATAGTTGCTGGGTTTCTTGGATCATCTTCAGGAATATTTGCTTCAACTTTTCCTACCAAGTCAGCACCCATATCTGCTGCTTTAGTAAAAATTCCACCACCAATTCTTATGAATAAAGCAATTAGACTTGCACCTATTCCTATACCAGCAATTGTTATTGGGTCTGGATAAATCAGATAGAGTCCAGTGATTGCTAACAATGCCATAGCAGGAATTGTTAATCCAACAGTTGCACCACCCCTAAAGGCCATTGCAAAAGTTTTACCAAGCCCAGAGTTGCTTAGATTTGCTGCTCTAACTGCTGCTTTGACTGTAATTTTTAGTGAGATTAATCCTGCTACTGCTGATAAAGCAGCACCAACTGCAAAAGCAATTCCATTTGAAGGTTGTAAGAATGCGCCAATTACTACAGATAATCCAATTGCTACAGGAACAATAATTTTCATTTCTCTTTTGAGAAAAGCTGCTGCGCCAACTTTAACTGCATTAGAAATTTCTAACATTTCTTTAGTTCCAGGAGGTTGTTTTGAAATCCAAGCGACAAGACCTGCAGCAACAATAAAAGAAGCTATGCCTGCCCCAATAGGCAGAAGTTCCTGTACGTCCATTTTATACCTGCATGCCTATTTGCCGGAAATATAAATCATTGATAGAATTTTGATGATGTTTTCATTTCCTTTTCTGATATGGATGAAATGTTTTTCCTCCAAGTCCCTGGCGAACAAGTTTGTTGAATCTTTTACCATGACTCAGGTAAGGGAATCTCATATGGATCAATTCATGGACCAACGTATTTTCTAGATTTTTCTCATCAGGGATCTTTCTGACATTTATGAAGATCAAATTATGTTGCAGATAAGAAACTCCATAGTACTTGTATGCGGATGTACGTCTACCTTCGGTCATCTCTTTTGGAGCTTCTAGTACTTCTTTGGTTGTCAGTAAAACTTGTGGTTCAGGAATAGAAAATCGGTTTGAGTAAATACCAACTTTTTCTAAAATTTGTAGTCTTAACTCAGGATCAAGTTTCACATTAATGAATCAAAGAATGTGTGTTTATCCTCTAATGTCAATAGTTGCTAGAAATTTTGTTTATTTTGATTATTTTCGTACTGAATTAATAGGGTCAGAGTTTTAGTAGTGTAATCATATATCATACAGCCACCGTCTCATCATACCCCATCTAATCCATTAATTCAAGTATTGATTTCGTTTTATTTCTAACTTCTGTATTGATTTGTACGACTACGAGGCCTTCATTTGGCTGTCCATACATGATAATTGCATCTTCTGGAGCATAAAGGCATACGGGAAGAACAAGCAAGTCTTCTTCTCCATTCACAAGAATTCTAACAGGAGTTTCTGATTCTAATGCTTTCTTAATAGTATCAATTGCCTCAGAGGTTATTTGTGCTGCGGGGTTATTGCAAGTCAGATTTGTCTTAATATTTGATGCAGATGGAGGTTCTCTTGTTACTCTTTTTTCTTGTCCGTCGACAATTTGTAAAGAAGGAACAATACCAAAATTCATCAATTTTTCTGTGGTTGCATCACCCACAGTAATTATAAAAGAATCTTGAGGAATTTCTTTGAGAATATTTTCTCTAGTAGTTTGTTCTTCAAAGATTAGTTTACCTAATGGAATTTTTAATTGATCTCGAAGATTTTCTGGAAGCTTCACAATAATCTCTTAGTTTGTAGGATTTGGAGCCTCAGCACTTTGTTCTTCTGCAGCTAATTCTTCTTGTAATTTTGCTGCAAGAATACTACACTGTGCAGCAATATTTTTTGCAGATGTTCTAAATGCTTCTGCACTTGGAGAGTTTGGATCTGTTAGCATGATTGGTTTTCCTAAATCAGAGCCAGACATAATCCCAGAGTTTAATGGAATTTCCCCAATGAAAGGTAGATTAAATTTCTCACTGATTTTTTTAGCACCGCCTTCTCCAAAGATGTAATGTTTTTCATCACATTTTGAACAAACAAAGTGACTCATGTTTTCAACTACGCCAATAATTGGAACGTTTAGTTTTTCAAACATTCCAATTGCTTTTACTGCAACATTACTTGCAACATCTTGTGGAGTTGTGACAACGAGAATTCCAGTAATTGGAATTGTTTGTGCTAAAGTTAATGGAATATCGCCAGTTCCTGGTGGAAGATCAACGATAAGATAATCAAGGTCACTCCAATTAGTATCAACTAGGAATTGTTTTAGAATTCCAGAAATAATTGGTCCTCTGTAGATTGCTGCCTGATGTTCTTGTTCTGCAAAAAATCCAAATGAAACAACTTTTAATCCATTGGTTTCAGCAGGCTGTAATTTGTTATCTTCAACTTGCATAAAGGCATCTTTCATTCCTAACATCAAAGGAATACTTGGTCCATAGATGTCTGCATCTAAAAGACCTACTTTGGCTCCGGTTTGAGACAATGCTAATGCTAAATTAAGAGAAACAGTAGATTTTCCTACTCCACCTTTTCCACTTGCAACACCAATGATATTTTTGACAGTTGCCATAGCAGTGTCTGCGTCAAGAGATCTTCCCTCCATAACTTTAGCAGTAACTTTCATGTCAAAGTTAGTTATACCATCAATTTCTCCAACAACTTTTCTTACATCTTCTTCAATCTCTGCATTAAAAGGACATGCTGGAGTTGTTAATTCTAAAGTGAATTTCAAATCACCTTGATTTAGCTCCAAGTCTTTAATCATCCCCATCGAAACAATATCTTTTTTCAAATCAGGATCAATGACAGTGCTTAATTTCTCAAGTACTTGATCTACACCAACCATGGAAAAAATGTCTGATTACAATATTTAAACATAGGTTGATTCAATCCAAAAATTTCAGACTAATTGATAATTACTTAGAATCTTTGATGAAAATAGCTGAAAATTACCCAAAGATTCATAAATTCAAATCCGTCAAAGTGTGAACAGTTGTTTTCTATATCTACCCTAGTTGATGTAGTTAGGATTCCTCCTAGCTTGTTTGGAACTACTCTCAAGAAAGCTGCCATGAATATCTTGAAGGAAAAATACGAGAGTATGATCAATGCAGATTTGGGATACATCATTATGATTCTTGATGCTAAAGTAGAAGAGATGGGAAAGATGATTGCAGGAGACGGTGGAACTTTCCACAAAGTAGAATTTGATGCTCTAACATTTTACCCAAAATTACAAGAAATTGTACAAGGAGAGATTGTAGATATTACCGACTTTGGTGCATTTGTTAGAATTGGACCAACTGATGCATTGTTACACCTTTCTCAAGTAATGGATGATTACTTGAAGAGTGATGTAAAGTCTGGAATGATTATTGCAAATCAAAGTGGAAGAACATTACGTGTTGGTTCAACACTTCGTGCAAGAATTACAGCAGTATCATTAGGTAAAGCAGCTGCTATGGGAAAGATTGGAATTACTTGTAGGCAGCCTTTCTTAGGTGCAGATGAATGGATTGCCGAAGAAATCAAAAAAGCTGACGGCGGTTCAGGTGAAGAAAAATCTGAAGAACCTGCAAAAGAAAAGAAAGCTGTAGAAGTTAAGGAGAAGTAAAATGGCAAGAGAAATGGCTTGTAGAAAATGCAAGTTTGTAACTACGGGCAAAGTTTGTCCTGCATGTAAATCCTCAGATCTTACTCCAGATTGGAATGGAATTGTTCTAGTTGTTGATCCAACAAATTCACAGATAGCTACAACTTTAGGCATTACTGCAAAAGGAAAATACGCTCTAAAGGTAACTTAAGTTGGGCTTTAGTCCAAAAAAAGAGCTCTTACGATTTTTAGCTGAAGATATTGGAAAGGGCGATATTTCAAGTGCACTTTTACCTCACAAAAAAATTAGTGCTAGAATAATTTCAAGGCAGTCAGGAATTGTTGCTGGTGTAAACTATGCAAAAGAAATCTTTAGATTAAAAGGATGTAAAGTAAAAATTCTAAAAAAAGACGGTTCAAAAGTAAAGCCAAATCAGATTATAATGAAAATTTCAGGCACAGCACAGTCAGTTCTTTCATGTGAGAGAACGGCACTGAATCTTTTATCTCGAATGAGTGGCATTGCAACTCAGACAAAAAATCTTGTAAAGAAAATTCCTAGCTCTAAAACAAAGCTGTATGCTACAAGAAAGACTGCCCCAGGTCTTAGATTTTTTGACAAAGAAGCTGTCAGGATTGGGGGTGGAGAAAAGCACAGAATGACTCTAAATGAAATGGTAATGCTCAAGGACAATCATTTAGCTGTAGAAGATTCACTTGAAAAATTAATTAAAAAAGCAAAAAACAAGTATAAGAAAATAGAAGTTGAGGTAGAAAATCAAAAAGATGCACTGGTTGCTGCAAGACTTGGTGCAACAATAATCATGCTAGATAATTTTTCTCCAAGTCAGATTACAAGAACTATCTCTAGTTTGACAAAAGAGGGATTACGCAAGAAGGTGAAACTAGAGGCATCAGGCGGCATTAATGAAAATAATATCAAAAAATATGCTAAAACAGGAGTAGATATTATTTCAGTTGGTGCAATAACTACTTCTGTAAAAGGAATAGATCTTAGTTTAGAAGTTTAACTAATTGCTAGCATTCGCTCTATGGCAAGTCTTGCCTTATCTGCAATTTCTTTTGGAACTGTAACTTCGTATTTGTCTTCTTTTAGTGCAGCCAATACTTTTTCTGGTGTAATCATCTTCATGTATTGACATTCTGCTTTGTCTGATGCAGGAACAAAGTTCTTTCCAGGATTTTGTTGTCTCATTCGATATAAGATGCCAGTTTCAGTTGCAACAACAAAGTTATTTGCATTTGATTTTTTGACATGCTTCATCATTCCTTCTGTTGAAAGAATAGAAACAGGTCGTCCTTCATAGCTTCCTGATGCAGCATCATAAAGCATTGGAGTAGTACAACTACATTCTGGATGAATTACAAATTCTGCATTTTTCATAGAATCGATTTTTTTAGTGATATCTTCTGGTCTGATTCCTGCATGAACATGGCATTCACCTGCCCAAATGTGCATATTCTTTCTTCCTGTCATTTTTGCAACATAAGAGCCCAAAAACATGTCAGGTAAAAATAAAATTTCTTTATCTTCAGGTATTGCTTTTACTACATTTACAGCATTAGATGAAGTGCAACAATAGTCAAGTTCTGATTTTATTTCAGCAGTAGTGTTAACGTATCCAACTGCAATTGCGCCTGGATGTTGTTTTTTCCAGTTTTTTAGATCATCTAAAGTAATAGAATCAGAAAGTGAACATCCTGCCTCAAGATCAGGAATCAATACTTTTTTCTTAGGACTGATAATTGCTGCAGTTTCTGCCATAAAGTGAACACCACAAAACAAAATTCTTTTGTTGTCAGTCTTTGCAGCTTCTCTTGCTAATCCTAAAGAATCTCCTACAAAATCTGCAACTTCTTGAACTTCTGGAACTTGATAATTATGTGCTAAGATGACAGCATCTTGTTGTTTTTTGAGTCGTAGAATTTCATCTTGAAGTTTGGTTTGTTGAACTAACATAGACCAAGAAAAAATGGCGGAGTAGGGAATTTAAAGAAAAGGATCGGGTCGATATTATTCAGGATTTTTAGTAATTGTGGCAATAATTGCCGTTTTACGTTCCAATTTGAATATCATCTGAGCAGATTGCATGTAGTTTCTCAATTGCTGAAAGAGTAGCTAGCCTACTTGTTTTTGGATTATTTGGGTCTGGTACATTTTTTATGGTAAATGACATTTCTCCAAATTTTCCTTTGGCTTGGATTTGATGGGTGTTTTTATCGGTTTTAGGATCTGCAATTATTCTTACTCTTGTTTTTTCACTTCCTAATCCTACAAGACTTAGTAATGCAGCAACATTGATGTTTGCAGGAAATAATCCAACAGCTTCTTTTGCTGTTCCTTCAAAGATTGTAGTCGAATCACTAATGTTATTAATGTCAATGTCTGATGTTTCAAAAAATTTTGCGCCTTTGAGAGATTTTGGATGTTTAGTTGTTACAAGTGTTAATGAGTCTAGTTCATCTTTTACAGATTTTAAGCCATCAAGTCCTGCAATTGCACCAGACGGGAGATAAATTGTTTTTTTAAAATCAGAACATGCGTCAGATAAAATTTCAAAGACAGATTCATCAAGTAATGCTCCAACACTCATAATCATCAAGTCTTTTCTATTCTGAAGAACACTCAGAGCAACATCTCTTACTGCATCTTGAGAGGCAGCTTCTACTACTAGGTCAATTGGATTTGAGGATAAAAGATGAGAATTTGTAACAATTTCAGGTGTGGATTTTAATTTTGATACAAGGGATTCTGCTCTCTCTTTGTCTTGATCATAAACATGTGTAAGGGTTGCAGGGATTTTTCCTGAATCAATTGCTAAAGCAATTTGAGTTCCAATAGCACCACATCCCAGCAATCCAATTTTCTTCATGTGAAGTGATTTGTTAAATTGCGGTACTTAATTGTAGTTAAAGAATCTAGATTTGCCTCTAAATGCAAACAGTACGGCAAAAATTGTAATTCCCAATACAGCAATTGTCAATGAACCAAATTCTGGGATTACATTTGTTCCAATAATTTCAACCTGCTCTGCACTTGGAGGAAGAACCATTCCTACAGCATAGTTGTCAGGGAATTTTGTAAGGTCATATTTAGTTTCAATACCGTCAATGAAGAGCTGGTATTTTTCTTCTTCAGCGCTGATAACTTCTTCTGGCAATAATACCCAAAATATCAAATCAGAATTTACAGGTTCAAGTGAAACTTCTAATGATTTTCGTTCAATGTTAAGATTCATAGATGAAACTTTTGGCTGTTCTTCGTCAACAGTTTCTGCGCCTATATCGATGCTACCATAACCCCCATAGTAGATATCAAATGTGGCTTCATCAACCTCAATTGTATAATATTCACCAGTTGCCTTTATTGTTCCAAGGTAATCGGCAAAAGCTGCCCTATCATCCCAAATATGAAGAGCAAATACCTCAGGAGTTATAGAAGCTATCAAAGTGCAGATTGTTAGAATATACAATAAAGTTAATTTTTTCATAGAATTTTCATAATAATTATTACAATTTAAAATATAATGGAATCGGCAAATTATCGATTTTGATTCTCAAAATTGAGTAGATGTTATTATTTGTCGATTTTTAGTTAAAGATCAGTATAACCTAAAGATTTTATTCGAACCAACAAACTATTGCTGTGCTCAATACTGTCTACAAAGATGCAATAATGAATAGAGACAAAATGCTCTCAATTCTCAAAGGTCCCAAATTTGAGCAAATCATGCAAAAAGCAAGGGAGAATTGGGTTGAATTTACGCCTACAAAGCAAGAAGCGGTAACTGCTGGAATTGATAGTAGTTTTAACAATACAAAATTTCAGGGAATTGAGTTATGGGCTGCTACTGCAGTATCAATAAAGGCAGATGGAGAAATTCTAGTTGACCTTCATGATTCTGGATTGGGTTCTGATATTGATCTTTCAAGGATAGCCAGTAAGATGGAGATTGATGCTTGTGAGAAAAGTGTTGATCTGGTTGATTTAGTTTTGATGGATGGTTCTCTTCATTCACAATTTATGACAAGACAATCTACATTGGATGAAGTGATAGTTAAAACAATGAAAAAAAATGATAATGTGATTTTCATTGCAAAGACATCAAATACTAAAAAACAGTTTGAAAGTCTAGGTTCTCTTGCTGGAGATATTTACTATTATAATCACGTTACAAAGAGTCCTGGATTTAGCAAATTATTTGTAGAAAAAAAATATGGAAAAGACAAGATAATTTCTTCGACTTTTGTAAGATTAAGTGATTCTACTCCAATAATCAAGTTGGAATTTTTAGGAGAAGATCGCGGTGAAGATGAGATAAAATCTGTTATGAATAGATTGTACAAGAGTAGTGTTGGTGGTTATCCTTATGCGCTAAAGCTGGCTCACAATAACTGTAAAATATCTGACAAGGAACTTGCAAAGATGGTTAGTCTTTTGGGATTAAGTAATGAGATTGGTTCACGGGAGGTATTAGGATGAATATCGGATTTGTAATTGGTGAATCAAAGCCAACATTTGTCACTGCACTAACTTCAAGACCACTTTCTGTTGGAGAATACACCATAATAGATTCAGAAGAAGGAAAAATTCTTGGTTTGGTAGAAAAATCAATGGTGGCAAGTGCTGCTTTTGCCGATGTTCGCAACTTCGATGAGGCTTCAGAGAGTATAGAGATTGCAGAGATGAATAAGAGAGATAAAACTTACACAGCCCATATTGGCATTTTGGGTTTTTTAGATAAATTACAAAAAGGACAGTCAATCATTCCTGCAATTCCCCCTATTCCAGGTACTGCAGTTTCTCAACCAACAAAGCAAGACCTTGAAACAATTTTCAGCCCAACAAAAGAAGGATGGGTTAAGATTGGGAGTTTACTACGAAATCAATCAATTGATGCTAAAGTAAACTTGGATAAAATTGTCTCACGTCATTTAGGAATTTTGGCAATGACAGGGATGGGAAAAAGTAACTTGGTGTCTCTTGTTACAAAACAAATTTCTAAACTAAAGGGGACTGTAATAATTTTTGATTACCATAATGATTATACTACACTAAACATTCCACGAATCAATGTAATTGATGCAAAAATTAATCCTAGATTATTGGATGCTGATCAATTATCAGAAGTTTTAGAGATTAGAGATGGTGCAAATGTTCAACAACGCGTCCTACGAATGGCATTTACAAATAAAGTCAAAGAATCTAAAGAATTTTGGAACAAGCTTGAAGAAGAAATTGATTTTATTGTAAATTCTGAAGACAAGAAGCTTAAAGAGATACGAACTTCTGCTTACAGAGTACAAGATATTATTGAAGAAGCTCAAAGAAGATTTGAAGATATTTTGGATCCAGATATGGGTGATCCAATTTCTTTTATCAAAGAGGGGCGTGCAAATGTCTTAAACATTTCAGAGTTATCTGAAAAACAAGCAAATGTTGCAGTAGCATTTTATCTACAACAATTACTAAAGGACAGAAAAGATGCAAGTATTGCAAGACATGGAAAAACAAAAAGAGAGAGAAACTTTCGTTTCAACTCACCAATTTTTGTAATTATTGAGGAAGCTCACGTCTTTATTCCTAAAGAGCATGATACAAGTGCAAAGTATTGGGCAGCTAAAATTGCTAGAGAAGGTAGAAAGTTTGGATTGGGTCTTGGAATAGTTTCTCAAAGACCTAGAAGTGTAGATCTTAATGTGCTCAGCCAGATGGGCTCATTTGCAATAATGAAGATTATTCAAGAGGATGACCAACGACAAATAGCCTCAGCCACGGAGTCTACTAGTCGTGAGTTAATTGCTCAGCTTACCTCATTGAACGTAGGAGATGCAGTTCTTGTAGGGCAATGGGCAAATTTGCCATCACTTGTCCATATTGATGAAGTAAAAGAGAAGGTAATGGGCGCTGATCAAAGTGCAATTAATGCTTGGGCAAATGCAGAAAAGATGAACGAGATTGCAGTTGAATCGACACAGCAGTTAGTGCAAAAAGATTTGTTATTAGACTAGAATGATATTTTCACATATTTCAGACACACATTTAGGATTAGTACAATATGGCTCTGAAGAAAGAGAGCAAGACATCTATCATGTCTTTAATCAAGCAATTGATACATCAATTAATGATCATGTAGATTTTGTTATTTTTTCTGGAGATATCTTTCATGTTCCTAATCCAAACGGAACAGCCATAGTTCAGATGGCAAATGCACTTAAGAGATTAAAACAAAACAACATTGAATCGTTTTTTATTCTTGGTGAGCATGATATTAGTAGAATTCGTACCACACCAATTCCCTATGTCTATCATAATTTAGAATTCTCAAAGTACATCGGTCTAGGGAAACCTGTTGAATGCAAAGGTGTTCTTTTAGTTGGCTTTGATAAAATGAGAAAAAATGAAATTTCACAATTTGAAGAAAAATTTTCTGAAGTAGATTCTATTGCAAAAAACCATTCTGGTCATAAAATTCTTGTAATGCATCAAGGAATAAATGAGTTTAACAAGTTTGCAGGAGAGATTCAATCTACTGACTTGCCAAAAAATTTCACATACTATGCGATGGGACATCTTCATGATCATGACATCAAACAATTCAATCACCTTAATGGTCCAATTGCATACCCTGGTTCTATAGAATTAACAACAAGTGAAGGAATTAAAGAAACAAAAAAAGGATTTTACGAAGTTGATATTTCAGGTTCTGAAGCTAAAGCTGATTGGATTGAATTGGATATCAGACCACAGTTTTCTTTTAAACTAAACTATGATGGATTTTCAAAATCTATGGATGAAATTATAGAAAAAATCAATAAGTTTGAACGTCATCCCATACTGGAGCTAAAAATTCAAGGAGATGAGATTGAATCTGATCTAGTTCAGGCTCAAATTTCACGCCTAAAAGAGCTGAGTTTAAGGTGTTTTTGGAGAATAGTTTCAAAAGATTCTTCAAATTCTTCAGTCTTTTTGGATAGACCTAGTGTAATTGATGACGAGTTACTAAAATTATCAGTGAATGCACTAGGTTCGGAACAATTAGCAAGTTTTGCTGTAAAGGAGTTACTGCCCATGCTTGATTCAGACAAACTAAAAGATGCCATTCAAGTTGTCATGGAAGATTTTGAAAATTTCAAAAAGGAGAAGAAAAAATGATTACGTCTGTTGAACTAGGAGATTTTCTATCCCACTCAAATACAAAATTAGAGTTTGATAATGGAGTTACAGTATTTGTTGGTGACAATGGTGCTGGTAAGTCTAGTATTATTGATTGTATTACTTTTGCACTTTTTGGACATCATACAAGAAAATCTAACAAAGGACTAATCAAAAGAGGTGCAAATCAAGGATTTGCCAAAGTCAACTTTACTATAAATGGAAAAGAGTATCAGGCTGAGAGAAAAATTGATTCCAAAGGAGGATTATCTGCTCAGTTTTCGGAAAAATTAGACGGAAAGTGGCTTCAAATTGCTGCTGGTGAAAGAAAACAATTTGGAGAATCAATGACGGAAGAAGTTGAGAAAAGAATTGGATTAAATTTTGAAAAATTAAAAATTGCCTCTATTGTTCAGCAAGGAGAATTAAATTCAATCATTAAAGCTAAACCAAAAGAATTCAAAGAATTGCTTAATGCAATTATTGGAATAGACAAGCTTGATGTAGCTTCTGAAGGAATGAAATCAATTAACAAAGATTTTAGAGGAAACATTCGAGAAGAAATTGGATATGATGATACACATATAGAAATTCTAAAGCGGGATTTAGAAAAATATCAAAAAGAATTAGATGAGTCAAAACCACTCAAAGAAAAATTAAGAAATAAAAGAATAGAATTCAACAAAGTTTTAGAAAATTTACAAAATAGGTTTGAAACTGAAACGCCAAAACTTGAAAAATTGGGACAGTTAGAATCTAGAAAAAATGAACTTAGAGCATATGCCAAAGAAGCTATTCAAGAAATTCAACGTGAAATTGAGGAAAAAGAGCGTAAAATTCGTGACTGTGAAGGTTGTTTTGAGTATGCCGGGCTGGTAAAAAATCTTGAAACAAAACTAACTGAAATCGAGTCAGGTATAGCAGATTCTCAGAAAAACATCCAGAAATTATCAAATCAAAAAGCTTCACTGCGAGAGAAGCAATTACTTGCAAGTAAACTTCAGCTCAAAGATGATAAATGTCCAGTATGTGATTCTGAAGTTGATAAGCTAAATCCATTGTTTCAAGAGGAGCACCTTAAAGAAGAATTGATAAAAATTGAAAAAGAAATAAAGAAACTTGAAAATGATCAAGAAGTTAAGGGTAAAAATAGAATTGAGTTATCTGAAAAACTAAAAAAGGCAAGAGAGTCTGAAGCAATTCTTAAAGCTCATTCAATAAAAGATCAAGAAGATCTTAAAAAAATCCAACATGAGATTAATGTAAAGAAGGTTAATGTGAAGAAAGTACCAGTTTCGATTACTGTAGGCAATTTAGTTGAAATTGCACAACTAGATTCTAGAACTAAAGTACTTTTTGAATCAATTTCTAAACTTGAGCAAGAGACTAAAGGTTTTGAAGAGGCAGAATTTTTAAGTCTTAAGAAATCTATTTCTGAAAAGCAAAATGAATTATCAAAAATTGATCAACAATTAGGAGCTATTACTGAAAAAATTCAAGATTCTGAAAAAAACATCATATCAATGAAAAATGCACTTGTAGAACTTGATATTGTTCAAAATTATGTAGAGAGACTGGATTTGATTCAATCAAATGTTTTCAACAGAGATGGTCCTGTTGCAACTAGCCTAAGGTCTTGGGCTCTCAATACAATATCTGCAAAAACCTCAGAGTATTTGGCTTTGTTAAATACAAAAATACAAAGAATTCAGCTTTCTGAAAAAACTCGAGATATTGTAATTACTTGCTATTCAAAAAATCAAATTTTAGATTTAGAATCTCTTAGTGGCGGAGAACAAGTATCTATTGCACTAGCATTAAGACTAGGAATGGCAAGTCTTCTTGGAGCATCAAATCTTAATTTGATAATACTCGATGAACCTACAACTCATCTTGATGCAGAAAGAAGAAGAGCACTTGTTGGAGTGCTATCTCAGTTATCAAACATTACAAACGCTGGAATGCCAATGCAGTTTATAATAATAACACACGATTCAGAAATCTTTGAGGATTCAACTGTAGAAAGAATTTACAAATTTGAGTCTACTGAGCAAGGCAGTAAAGTTACTGCAGTTTAGCCACCAGTAAGTTTAGCAAATTTTTCATTCTTGCTTAACTTTTCCATAAAGTCGATATTTGATAGTGCAACAACTGCAGATTCTACAACTGGTTTATCAGGATCATCTAGTGCTTTTTCAAGTGCTTCTTTTGCACTATGTGATCCAATTACGCCTAATGCAATTGCGGCTTCATGTCTTACAAACATGCTAGGATCATTTAGGGTTGCATCCTCTAATGGTTGAACGCCAATACTGTATCCCATTTGTCCTAATGAAAAAGCAGCCTCATGTCTTACAAGTTCATTAGAATCATGTTTTAGAACTTTGGCAACATGTTGTACTTTATCTTCACCACCAAAATCAACAAGAATGCAAGTGGCACGAGTTCTTACAACATAATCATCATGATCTAGTAATTTTACAAAATAATCAGTATCCTTTTTTTCATATTTTTCTTCCATTTCTGCAAAAAGTTTCAATCTTTCTTCAGTAACTACTTGTTCTTGACTCATCAAAGGCGATTTTCTAGCCTCATATATTATCGTAATTCAAATTATTAGGACTAGGACTGAGTTATGTTTTTAATACAAAATTAGGGCAATATTTTTGTGAGAGCAAAAATAGGAGAAAAAGCACCCAATCTGAAATTATCTGAATGGGTACAAGGATTAGAAACAAATTTTGATCAAGAAAAAGATCACATTATCTTAGTTGAAGTGTTTCAAGTAAATTGTCCTGGATGTTTTCTTTATGGAATTCCAGAAGCTATTAACATTTACAATAAATTCAAAGATGATGGAGTTAGAGTGATTGGCGTAGCAACTGCTTTTGAAGATTTTGATAAAAATACTCTTGATAATCTAAAGATGCTACTTGATACTGGAGAAACTATTGGGGATACAAAACAAGCCCTTGGAACTTATGGCCAACTAGATGGTAACAAACTCCCTTACAAAATTCCTTTTCCTGTTGCAATGGATTCACTAATCAAAGAAACTGGAGAAATCAGTAAAGAAAGAATTATGGAATTTATTTACAGCCAGATTCCAGAATTTGATTCACAGCCTGAAGATTATAGAAATCAAATCATCAATAGAGTTAAAGATTACATGAAAACAAAAGAATACAACGCTGAAACTTTTGAGATGTTTTCCTTACAGGGAACTCCATCAACTATTGTTGTGGATAGAAAAGGCATTCTAAGAGATGTCTCATTTGGTCAAAATGGAAATCTAGAACCTATTATTCAGTCATTGATAAATGAATAATTAAGAAAATTTCTTCTTTATTAGAAAAATTATTCCTCCAAGAGATGTTGCAAGAACTAAAGGAGCAACATCGGAGAATTCTGGAAGATAGGTAGTTCCAATAATGTCAAGTTTATGAGTTCCACTTCCAGAAAATTCTAATACAATAAAGGAAATTTCTTCGTTGCCTCTAACATTTGGAAATATTTCTTGTTCATCTAGGTAAAATGTAAAATTTCCATTAATCAAATTTTTGGGAATTTCTATTTCAGCGAGATTATTTTCTAAACCACTGTTAAGGAACAAAGTTAATCTTTTCTCATCTTTATCAAATTCAAAGTTTGTTACATCAAAGTTTGCAGTAGTACCAACCTCGAATTCATAGCCACCTGTTTCAATCTCTATATTCTTTCTTAGTCCGGTATTATCAGAAATTTGACCATATACAGGACTTAGAAATAGTATAACTGCAAAAACTGTAAAGAGTAAAATCTTCATTTTATGCGATGCCAGGCAATACGCGTTTTCGTAATTCTTTATCTTTTGTTATTCTAGGATGAGCCCTATCTGCAAGAATTACCTCAAACCAGTAATGCATACCATCTTTGTAAACAAAATATGAACCCAATAATTTCATGTTTGGATATCTTTCTAAAACACGATTTTCAGCTACTTGTTTCATGCTTACATCGGCTTTGATTCTTGTTACACCCAAATGTTTTGGTCTTCTTCCACCTCGTGGTCTTTGTTTTCTCATACCACCAGTTCCAACACGCATTCGAACAACAATGATTCCTTGTTTTGCTTTGTATCCTAGTCTTCTTGCACGTTGAATTCTACTTGGTTTTTCAATTCTAGTGACGGCTTCTTCTTTACGCCATCCCACTACTCTGTCTCTTATTTCAGGAGAATTATCCTTCCAGAGTTTAATCCAGATCTGATCCTGTTGACTAGGCATAATCGCCACTAGCAAAATCCCCTTAATATATTGTCAAACGATTTAAGAGATTTTTGTAGTAAAGAAGGAGTAGATTGGGCTCAAAGTTCATGTTTAGAATTTGAAAAATTGTTTGTTCTTTTCATACTACGAGGAGGAAATATTCTTGAATTTTACTAAGAAATCATTGCCAAGCGGTTCTAAGTTTCTGAATAGAAGAAAAAGAAAAAGGGATAGTGCTGAAGATGAGTGGGCACATGCTACAGGAAGTGTAGGAGAGAAAATTCAAGTAACAGATATTCTAGATGTACAAGACCGGAGTTTAACTTTTGGAGATCAAGAAAATATTCCAGAAACAAACTATGATATGTACAAAGAGGAAAAAAATAGAGTGGTTGATGATATGTCAAACACTGCTCAATACATTAAATTTGCAAATGAAAGTATAAAGCTGAAAAAAGATAGATTAGAAAATTTTAATGAAAAACAAAAAAAATTTCAAGAAGAAGTGGACTCATTAAAAACAAGAAAATTAAAGACAAGAGAAGAGCTAAACAATACAAAGTACAAAGAAATCCAATCCTCAGACATTAAAAGAGCATTAGAGTTTTTAGAAAAAGATAAAAAACAAATTAAACAAAAAATTGAGCATTTTAGTGTTCAACTAAATCATGCGAAAACTGATTTAGTTGAAAAGGACAATCAGATTAAAGAGATGAATACTGAACTTGAAATGATGAATAAACGAGAAAGTATACAAAATCAAAAACAAGAAACAGAAGCAGATCCTATTGAAATTATCAAAGGCAAAATTGCCTCATTGGCAGACAGTCAAGATAAAAAACGAATTTTAGATGAAGTTAATTCATTATTGTCTCAATTAAAAAGTAAAAAATTAGATAAGATTCTTTAAGAATTTTGAGGTTTTTATTGACCTATTTTTCTAATAATTTTACATGCTTAAGATTGTAGCAATTTTCACTTTAGTAATGATGTTTGTAGTATTAATTCCAAATTCTCTAGCTCAACAAGATGCAGTGAAAATTTCAACAGATAAAGAAGTGTATTACTATGGAGATTATCTTACATTTACAATTGAAGTCTCAGAAGTAAGCGAAGAGATTGCAATAATGTACATTACTGATGCTAATGGAAAGAGTAGTTCTCCAATTCCAGTTGGAATTTCAGAAATTAAAACTTCACTTACATCTCCTTTTCCATTTGATTCTACTACATATCCAGAAGGAAAATATACAATTGATATTCAGTATGCTGGAGGTTCAGGAATTACAGAATTTGTACTTGAAGATGATGGAAGAATTGTAATTCCTGTTTGGATTAAAGATTTGGGAAAGATGTGGGTACAAGATTTGATCTCAGATAATGATTTTATCAAAGCAATAGAATTTCTTATAAAAAATGACATTATTGAGATTCCAGAAATAACATCTGCTAAAAATATAGAATCTGGAATTCCACCATGGATAAAAACATCAACTAAATGGTGGGCTCAAGGAGTTGTTTCAGATAATGAATTTGGCCAAGCATTAGAGTATTTGATTAAAAATGGCGTCATCAAAGTGTAGGCGAAATTATGAATAAGCATTCTGTGATTGTAATAATTACATCAATTGTTATTGCTGCACCGTTTGTATATTCAGGTTTGAATGTTTTGAGTATTGAAAATCTCCAGTTTGCAGGAATAGAAGAAGGGAATTTTAGATATTTTGACTTGATTGGTGACGGACAAATTGCAGTTTGTAATAATATGCCAATTCAAGTTACAATAGATAGTCTAAAAATTTCTGAATATTTTGATGGAGAAGTTTTTGGAGCCTATGAAACCTCAAAGATATCAATTCCTGGATCATCGTCTATAATTGTTGAAGGAACTTTCCGTTCAGGTAATTATGAAAGTGCTCAATACTATGCTTTTCACTATGATAGTATGTTTAAGGGTGAACAAATTATTAGAATAGATCCCAGAAAGCTTTCAGTACAAATGGAAATGGATACATCAATTATTGGTATTATTCCTTATACCGTTTCAAAGCAGTATTCTGGATGGGATTTTTGGAATTTAATGAATGGAATGGATACAGAGTCTACTTGTAAAGTTTAGTTACTTTGTCTGCTTCCTCTGCTGATAATGTATAAGATAATAATTACAATAAATGCAATTATGAAACCAGCAGCAGCTCCATAAACCAGGTCAAAGCCTCCACCTCTACCAACTGATGGTTCACTGGGAACTAAAACACAAACACCATCTTCAAGAATTGTTCCAGGTCCACATCTTTCATCTAATACACATACTCCATCTTTCAAAACAGTTCCAGGACCACATTCTGTTTTTGGTGCTGGTGTAGGTTCTGGTGTAGGTGCTGGTGTAGGTTCTGGTGTAGGTGCTGGTGTAGGTTCTGGTGTAGGTTCTGGTTCTGAAAGTGTTGTAACATCACCAAACTGTGTTCCAAAAATTTCAAGATCAGTTGTTCCGGCTGGTAATTCAAAACGTAGTGTCCTAGTTTCAGATGTAGTCTCAAGTTCTTCTGGTGTTATCTCATCAAAACCATCTGCTATTGCAAATAAATCAGCCTCATCATAATCAAAGAAATTTCTATCAAATGTAATATCCAGAATTCCCGGAGAGCCAGAGACATCTACTTCAATAAATAATGAAATGAATTCTGTATCAGCAATGATATCGTTTACAGTAATACCAGTTGCATCATATGTTACTTCAACTGGAGTTCCCAGATAATCTACCTGAAAAGTTGCTGCACTAACATATGATGTGGATAAAAGTGCCACAAATATAGTTGCCAAGGCAATTTTTGTAATCAAACCTAGTTACGCCTCTAAAAATCTGCCTTAAAAATAATAGGACGAAAAGCTACCACGAATCAGTCAAGGTTTTTTACTAAACTTTAACCCTAGATAACGCCACGAAGAATCTGTACAACCTTCTCGGCAATCACTGTAGCAGCCAAAGATTGTGCTTCTTTTGTTTGTGCGCCAATATGTGGGGTCAAAATCACATTGTCAAGAGTTGCAAGTTTGTTTCCAATTGCAGGCTCTGTTTCAAACACATCAAGAGCAGCACCACCTAATTTTCCATCCTTTATTGCGGAGTAAAGAGCTTCTTCATCAATCACACCACCACGAGAAGTGTTAATGATTCTAGCAGTGTTTTTCATTGTTGAAAGCTTTTCTGCATTAATCATATGATATGTAGAATCAAGTAATGGAACATGAATTGAAACATAATCAGAACTTTGAAGAAGTGTGTCCAAATCAGTTTTCATCAAACCAACTTCTTTGGAGAATTCTTCATCAATTGGAATTACATCAAAACCAATAATGTTCATGTTAAGTCCTTTTGCTAGTCTACCAAATCGTCTTCCAATATTTCCACATCCAATAATTCCAAGATACTTTCCTTTGAGTTCTGTTCCTTTGAGTTGTTTTTTTAGCCACTCTTCATTTCTGATTCCTCTATCACCTCGAGGAATCTGTCTTGCTAAAGATAACATTAGACCTAAAACGAGTTCTGCAACAGCATTCATTGCACCTTCGACTGCATTAATTACTCTGATGTTTTTTGTTTTTGCAGCTTCTTGATCGATATTATCTAAACCAACACCAACACGTGCAATAATTTTACAATTATCTGCTTTATCGATCATCTCTTTTGTGATCTTAGTTCTACTTCGAACAATTACAATATTGAATTGATTTATTGTCTCAATAATTTTCTCTGGAGAAATTTCTGGGTCGTAAGTTACTTTCAAACCATTTTCTGTTAAGACTTTGTTCAAGACCGGATCTACTTCATCACAAATTAGAACAGAATCATTAAAGCTCATGAAAAGTTTTCTCAAGCTACAGAATATAATTCATTAAAACTTTGAAAAAGAGAAAAAGATGGGTGAATTACCGCCTAGATAGGTGGTAAGGTTGGTACGATTTCCCATAAGGGTAATGCACCTTCTGCTTGTATTTCGGCTGCACGATCATCAGTGTACATACCATGAACGTTGATTGCTGGGTGTGCAATGCTGTTCTTTCCCATTGGTGGGACAGCATCACTTGGATTACCTAATGCGTATGCATATGATGGTACAGGATCAGTTAAGACACCTGCATCAATCAATCTTGGGTTCAATCCAAATGGATCACCTGCTACAAAGATAGTAGCAGCACCTGTGTAAATTGCACCATAGTCATGATTTACTGCTGCATATACTCCTGGTTCATCAAATACCAAGTCAACAATCATTCCTTGTGAGCCACCAAGCAACCATGTCTCAGTTGCACCAGATTGAACTCTGTTACCTTGTGTAACTCTGTCAAGAATTTCTCCAACAATGTGGAAGTAGACTGGTTCATTTGCCTGGTTTTCAACAAAGAGTCTGACATGTTGATCATTTTCAACATACAGAAGTTGTGATTGGTATTGCTTTAGGTCAAGATCATTCCATGGTTGTGCTACAAAGATGTTCTTACCCATATCTCCTTTAATGAGAAGGTTGTGAACACCGTTTGGTACATAACCAAATGCTTGGCCATTGATTGTTGTTTGGGTCTGATCATGTTTGAACATGGCTCCTGCATCATAAGTGCCTTCATCAGTTAAGTACAATTGCGAATATTGCAATTGGAACTCTAGTGCATCAGCAGAATAGAACTTTCTGTCAAGTTCACCACTACCGCTTGTTTTCTCAACCATTAGTTTCTTGTATCCGTTAGCTGGGTCTACAATGGCAATGCCATACATGCCTGAAAGGACATGTTGATCCATACCAACTAGTTTGACACCAGAACAATGGTATTTGAAAATACCAGCAGATTCAGCGATGTAACAATACTGGGATGTTTCACCAGGATTGACTGACTCGAAAGCTCCTGCAGTGATTTGAGATGCGTGCATGTCGTTACCGTGTCCAGTAACTTCATCGTCTGGAATTGTAAGTGTCATCTTTACGACGTCACCTTGAGTAACTCTTAGTGTTGGTCCAGGGACTTGCTCACTAAATGTCATTGCGCTGTAGGTTTTTCCTCCCATGATTGGAAGTTCAACGCTGACTCCAGTGAGTTGGAAGTCATGAACTACACGACCTGAATTTTCCAGAACACCACAATCAGTCTCTGCAAATGCTTGAGGCATTACAAGCTGTAACCCGCCCATTTGTCTGATTTGATCCATGACATTAACATCCATTTTGGATGCGTCAAGGGATTGACCAGAAATCTGGGTTTGAGTAAATGTGCTTCCGAATAGCGTTGCGCCCATTACTGCTACTGCAGCAACGGTAAATAGCATACTAATACGCTTATTCATTAGGAAATGTCCTTGTGACTCGCTATATAATAATTCCTTTTTGGTAACTAGATAATTATGAAAAATCATCCTAGAAAAAGAATGATTAACAGCTAAGTCAGTGATATTTTCAGATGAAATACAGAATTGATGAAGATTCTCTAGGTAAAGTGAAAATTCCAGCAGATGCCTACTATGGACCATTTACTGGAAGAGCAATTAAGCAATATCACGTCACGGGTTCAAAGGCACATCCAAATTTGATCAAGTCCTTTGTAATGATAAAGCGTTCAGCAGCTTTTGCCAACATTAAAGCTCGTGCAATTGATAGAAAACGAGGCAATGCAATTATCAAAGCATGTGACCTAATTTTATCTGGAAAGTATATGGATCAGTTTGCAGTTGATGCTATAAACTCGGGAGCAGGAACTGCCTTTAACATGAACTCAAATGAAGTTATTGCAAATGTAGCACTTCAAGTATTACACAAAAAGAAAGGCCAGTATCAGCATCTTCATCCAAACGATCACGTAAACATGTCACAATCAAGTAATGATACTTTTCCAACTGCAATGCATGTTGCAATCTTACTTAGTCTAAAAGAAACTATTCCAGCTGTTGATGTTTTAATAAAGTCACTAACAAAAAAGGCTAAGCAGTTTTCTAATTTTAAAAAAATTGGTAGAACTCACCTCATGGATGCCTTACCAGTTACATTAGGAAGTGAATTTACTGCATATGTTACTTCTATTTCCAAAGCACGAAATGCAATAGACTCTGCACGAAAAGAGTTAGAGTATGTTGCTCTGGGTGGTACTGCAGTAGGCTCTGGAGCAAACACACCAAAGGGATATAGAAAACAAGCAATTATTGCACTTGGAAAAATATCCAAGCTTTCTTTAAAACCTGAAAAAGATATGCAGCATTCTTTACAAAGTAAATTTGCAGTAGCAAACTTGTCAGCTGCACTTAGAAACTTGGCTTTGGAGATTAACAAAGTTGCAAATGATATCAGATTAATGGCTTCTGGCCCTATTGCAGGTCTTTCTGAGCTTGGAATTCCTGCAGTTCATGCAGGCTCTTCTATTATGCCAGGAAAAGTAAATCCATCATTAGCAGAGTGCATGAACATGATTTGCTTTAACATAATTGGAAATGATACTGCAGTTGCTCATGCTGCACAAGGAGGACAGTTTGAGCTAAATGTAATGTTACCTGGAATGCTAAAGTGTGTTCTTGAATCAACAGACATGTTGACAAATTTCCTTCCAATATTTTCAGCAAACTTGATTGATGGGTTAACAGCCAATAAAGCAAAGCTGCAAAAAGATATTGAAAATAGTCCAGTTATCGTTACTCTTCTTGCACCTAAAATCGGCTATTTGAAATCTGCTGATCTCTTTAAAGAATCACTAAAGTCAGGAAAAACAATAAGGGAATTAGTTGTCTCAAAGAAGCTTTTGACATCAAAAGAAGTAGATTCTCTATTTAGATAAAAAATGGCAAAGATTTGGGTAGAAGCATACGGATGCTCTGCAAGTTTTTCAGACTCTGAAATGATTTCAGGTCTTGTCGTAAATGGTGGACATACTCTTGCAAATAGTGCAGAAGAATCAGATTTGAATCTCATCGTGACATGCTCTGTAAAAGATGCAACTGCAAACAAGATGATTCATAGAATAAAGTCATTAAAATCAAAGCCCATGATTGTTGCAGGGTGTCTTCCAAAAGCTGAACAAAATACTGTAGAGAAATGTTCTCAAAAGGCAAGTCTTCTTGGTCCAAATTCATTAGGAAAAACCCTTCAAGTGATAGATTCAACTCTAAAAGGAGTTCGTAAGGTAGAGTTAGCAGATTCTGATGTTTCTAAAGTAGGACTGCCAAAAATTAGACTTAATCCAACAGTAGGAATTGTTGAGATTGCAAGTGGATGCATGAGTGAATGTACTTTTTGTCAGACAAAGATATCAAAAGGAGACTTGGTCAGCTATAGAATTGGAGATATTGTAAGACAAGTAGAGCATGAAGTTGAAGAAGGATGCAGAGAAGTTTGGTTAACATCTACAGATAATGGATGCTATGGTTTTGATATTGGAACTGACCTGCCTGAACTTGTAAATGCAGTTTCTGAAATTCCTAAAAAATTCAATATTCGAGTTGGAATGATGAATCCAATGTACATGCCACGAATAAGGGATGGATTGTTAAAATCATTTGAAAACGACAAAGTCTTCAAATTTCTTCATGTTCCTGTCCAATGTGGAAGTGATGAAGTATTGCATGACATGAAAAGAGGGCATACTTCTGAAACCTATAGAGATGTAACAAACAAATTCAGAAATAAATTCCCAGAATTTACAATTTCTACTGACATTATAGTAGGATTTCCTACTGAAACTTCTGAAGACTTTGAGAAAACAGTTGAACTTATCAAAGAAACCAAACCCGATATTGTCAACCTATCGCGATACAGTGCAAGGCCTGGAACAGAAGCTGCTGAATGGGAACAAGTAGATGTTGCTGAGGTCAAGAGAAGAAGTAAAGCCATATTCAATTTGACAAACCAAATTTCTCTAAAGAACAATCAAGACTGGATTGGATGGGAGGGAGATGTACTCTTTGATGAAAATGCTGATGAAGGAATTAGAGGAAGAAACTTTGCTTACAAGCCAATCTTTGTAAAAGAACCTGTTCAGATTGGACAAAGTCATTGTGTGAAAATTGTGGGTGCAACAAACCACAGTTTAGTCGGTGAGATCGCAAGCTAAAATTTTTAGATCGGAAATTTGATTAAAACTACGTAAGAAGGTTTTTTATCCAAATTATAGAATATCTTTTGAAATGAGTATTGAGTTAACAAATCCTGTTCTAATAGTCGGTATTGGAGGAGCTGGCTCAAAATTAGCCTCAAGTGCAAATGAAACTTTTGGTTCAGATTGTCTTTTTATCAGCCATGACCAAAAAGACCTTGAGAGTTCTGACTCTGTAATTAAAATCTCAACTGAATCTATCATAAACCCTTCAATCTACTCTATCAGAGGCTTTACACTAAAGGCATCTGATCAAATAAGAGAAAAAATTTCAAACTATTCTTCTGTAATAATTATGGCAAACCTTGCTGGCAAAGCAGGTTCTGCAATGGCACCAGTTGTCTCACAAATTTGCCGTGAAGCCAACAAAAACGTGGTCTCTTTTGCTATAATGCCTTTCAAGTATGAGAAAGATAGAATCTTTGCATCCGGTGTTTCACTCAAACGAGTAAAAACAAACTCTCACTGCACATTTGTAATTGATAATGATGCATTACTTGAGAGCAATCCTGATTTGAGTCCAAAATCATGCTACGATATTGCAAACTCTGCCATTTTGTACGCATTAGATTCTCTTAAAACATCTACAATTCCTGAAGAAACCAGTTTTGTTACAACCAGTAAAACCCATTTAGACTTAGAGACTTCACTAAGAGATTCTTTGAAGATGCTTTACGAAAACGCACCACCAAATAGCGTAAAGCGCTCAATGATTTACGTTCTTGGTGGAGATAATGTTCCAGTTGGAATGCTTGATTCTATTTCTACTTTAACAAGTGGAGCACTCAGTGAAGGCACAGGAGTTGAGCTATCATCAACTGCTTCAGATGAATCAAAAGTTGTAATGGTTTCCTCAATTCAAGGAGAAACACGTTTTGATAAATACGACCCATTAAGTATGATTCCTCAAGAGAACACTCTTGATTGGGATGAACCTGATTGCAGCATTGACTGCAAGCTTGATCTGCCGCAATTAGAATAAAATTTTTAGAACTATTCTGATTTCTTTTTAGGTTTTGATTCTTTCTTTGGAGCTTCTTTCTTTGGAGCTTCTTTCTTTGGAGCTTCTTTCTTTGGTTTTTCGGCTTTTAGTTTCTCTTCAAGTTTCTTGAATTCAGATTCAGTTATTCCTACTGCATCATAGATTGTGTGTTCAGGATAATTCTTCTCAAACCATGCCTTGTATTTTGCTTCTTTCAAATATCGTTTAACATAATGTTCTGCTCCTTTTTCAGGATCAACAAAGTCAAGTGGTTTTTTGACTTCCTCTTCATTCTCTTTAGCAGGTTCTTCAGCCTCTGCTTCAACTTGAGGGGTTTCTTCAGTTACTTCTGGAACTTTTTCTTCTGCAACTTCTTTTTCTTTTGCAGGTTTTACTGCAGATTCAATTTCTTCTTCATAAGGTGAAATCAAAATATAACCTTCATCAGTTTTCGTCATCCTTACACGAATTCTTCGTGGAGGATGTTTGATTCCTCTAGACCAGATTTGATGGGCAACATCTTCTTCAATTTTGATTTCTTCTGTTTTCATGTGATGGCGTGCAAATTCTTTAATCATGTTAATTGCACGTTTTGCTCTTTGATTATCTGGTGTAAGTAATACTTTGCCTAGTGGAATTGTATAAACTCGTTCTAATTCTTGTGACATCTAACCAACCTCAACATCTGTTTGTCTCCAAGCTCTACGTTTTGGATTTGTTCTCACAGTTTTTCTAGTTCGGAGTATAATCCAAGCTGGTACAGGGGATGCCTGTTTCTGTTTTTTTATCAATCTTATCTTTCTTGGAGATGACTTGCGTGCAGCCATAAAAGGTGAGGCGCGAAAAGCTCTTTTTAAATGAATCTCAGTTCAGATTCAAAAAAATCCTCATTTTTTCACAGAAGATTGTTTTTTGAGAGATTATCTACAACTTGTTTAAGCATTCTTGCTGATGCACCCCATACCAGATGATCTTTGAAAGTAAGGATGTACATTTCTTGAATTGATTTGTGTGCTGGATCAGTATCATCTGAAAGTGTTTTCAAAAAAGGAATCATTGGTATGTGAAGAATTGTTTCAACTTCAAGATTATCTTTTAGTCTTGGTAATCGATTTACTACCGCAACAAATGGAATGATTGTAAATTTTGAATTTAGAGTAGTAACTGGATTTAGATGGCCAATTACTTGGTCACGTCTAATGCTGAGATTAATCTCCTCTCTTGTTTCTCTTAGAGCAGTTTCTAAAAGGTCTTCATCTTTTTCATCAAACTTTCCACCAGGAAAAGCAATCTCTCCTGCATGAATTTTCAGATTGGCTGACTTTTTAGTCATCAGAATTTTTGGTTCGGAGCCAAAAATCACTATTAAAACAGAAGCTAGTTTTGTATCTAGGTCATCTTTTATTTTTGGAACAAGTTCGGTTGAAAGTGCTTTTCGTATTTCATCTAAATTCATTTGATATGTAAATGACTCAATTCTTTATTGAATTTATCATTCAAAGGTTTTAACTGGGTTTGGTTGAAAACACTTTATGCCATTGAGATACGAGATTAATCCACCCAAAGTCATTCAGGATACGATACTATCACATAAGGAGTTACAAAATTCACTAAGCCACATCAAACAAAGAATATCTGATATTACTCCTCATTGTACTGGAGTTCATTTCACAGATTCTGTTTTGGGTATTCCTAGAATATCTCCATTAACTATTGGAGCTTTAACAAGAAAAGCAGAACAAACACTTGAGATAACAGCGAGCTTGCGGGTTAGAGACAGAAATGTAACATCATTGACACAATCGGTTTGTGATGCAATTCTTTTGGGATTAAACGGGGTTCTAGTATTAAGAGGAGATGCACCACCAAAGGGACCAAAAGATTCAGGTTTAATTCCCAGTCAAGTTGTAAAAGACTTTAATGAATTAGGCTTTGGTGACAAAATTGATCTTTTCTTATCCTTACCAAATTATCCAGTATTTGAAAAAATTCAGAAAAAAATAGATGCAGAACCTGCAGGTTTTGTAACGCAAGTTATTCACTCAGTTGATGAAGTTGCAAGAATTGTTGATAAGTTAAAACCACAAGGATTCAAAATTATTCCAGTAGTTCTTTTCCCATCAGAAAAGAACAAAAAATCTGCAGAATTTCTAAAATTAGATTGGTCAAATTATGAGAAAAGTGTAGAGGATTTCATCAAAGAGATACAGAAGTTGGCAGGAGATGTTCTTTTGACATCACCAAATGATTTTGCAGGTGCAAAATCTATGCTTGAAAAATTATCCTAGTTACAAAACAAAATACTCTGCATCAGGATGATGCACTACAATCGCTGCTGTCGATTGCTCAGGAACGATTTGACCAGATTCAGTGAGCGACATGCCAGATTTTTCTGGTTCTAATAGTTTCCATACAAGTTTGTGTTGCAGAACATCAGGGCAGCTTGGATATCCCCAACTATATCGTAGACCACCTGTTTCTAGTTTTAATTCAGATTTAATTTTTTGATTGACCCACTCTGCAAGCGCTTCAGCTACTTCCACTGCAATGCCATGAAGATAATATGCGTCAGTGTACTTGTCTTCTTTGTTCCATTGTTCTATAATATCGGCAACTTTGTTTCCAACAGTTACGGATTGGAAAGCAACTATGTCATCGTCACCAAAGTAATCAGTCAAACACAAGTGTTTGGTTTTTGCAGAACGTGGAAAATCAAATGAAATTTTTTCACCGCTTGAATGATCTACAATTAATTTTCCATTTTGGTTATGGCACTTGAAATAACCATAAACAACATTTGGCTCAAAAAGTTGCTCATTGATAATTCTCTGTTTCCATTCATTCAAGAGTTTTTCATGATCTTGTTCTGATTCTTCACCGGCTTTTCCACGCAAACCCCAAGAAAGTTTGAATAAAGATTTTTTGTCAATAAGAGGCCAAATTTTCTCCAAGTTAATGTCCCATGGCCCTAAACGAATAACGGTATTGATGCTTGGCGGAGTTGGTGGAGATACAGGCTTTATTCCGCTGTGTGGAAGGTTTGCAGTGTCTGCAGTTGCAACAGAAGTTTCCTTCCATTTTTCTAATTTCTCCTTCCATTCACTGAGTAGTTGTTCTTTTTCGTCTGATACTAGCTTGTCCATTGTTTTTAGACCTTCAAACATTGTATTGCAGTAAAAAACACCAGGATTGTAAATTCCATCTTCTTTGGCGATTCTGTTGATATAGTTGCTGTTTACGGCAGCACCACCACAAAGTACCGGAAGATTCAGGTTGCTTTTTCTTGCATGCTCTATGAAAAACTGCATCTGCTTTGATGTAGATACTAACAAGGCAGATAGGCCCACAGCATCTGGTTTTACTTCATCAATCTTGTCTAGGAATTTTTGCAGGGGTACTTGTTTTCCCAAATCATAAACTGTGTATCCATTATTCTCAAAGATTGTCTTAACTAGATTCTTTCCAATATCATGAACATCTCCATAAACAGTTCCAAGAACTAGTTTTCCTTTACTGGAACCTTCTTCTTTGAGAAGGTATTTTTCAAGTTCTGCAACCGCTGCCTTCATGCATTCGGCAGATTTTAGAACAAAAGGAAGGATGAGTTCTCCTGCTCCAAACTTGTCACCGACTTCTTTCATGGCAGGCAGAAGATCCTGATTGAGTGTTTGAATTGCTCCCTCATGACTTTCTTCTTTGGTAACATCTAGTACTTTCTTGCCATCTTTTTCTTTAAGCAAGTCAGTTTTTGAGATTTTTTCAGCAATTGCAGTTACAACATCATCTTCAATGCCGTCTTTGAGTCGGTTGATAATTCGAAAGTTTGATTTTTTTCCTGCAGTCCATGTTGGATCAAACTCTGTTTTTTTCTCAGTAGTTACTTGCGGACCTGTTTTATCAAAGTGAGAAATTAATTCTGAAAGTGCATTAGGATTAGTATTAAAGATCAAGCCTTCAACAAGTTTTCTTTCTTTTTCATCAATCTCGCCATATGGAATAATTTCCTTAGCATTAACTATGGCACAATCGAGTCCATACTTTACTGCATGATATAAAAAAACAGAATTGAGAATCTTTCTTGCATAAGGAATCAAACCAAAGCTGATGTTGCTAAGACCAAGTACTGTAAAAGAGTCTGGAAATCTTTCTTTGACTAATTTTATTCCTTCAAGTGTGTTTTTTCCAGCATCTTGAAACTCTTCTTCTCCTGTTGCCAGAGTAAAAGTGAGAACATCAAAAATGAATTGTTCGGGTTTTAATCCATATTGTTTTCCGGTCTCAAAGAGCAGTTCAGCAGTTTCAAGTTTTTGTTGTGGAGTTTTTGCCATGCCTTTTGGACCTATACACAGTGCAACTGCGGGAACGCCATACTTTGCCATTAGAGGAGCTAATTTGTGAAATCTGCTGCCATCACCTTCCAAATTAATTGAGTTGATAATTGGTCGTCCTGGAATCTGTTGAATGGCGGATTCAATTACTTCAGGATCTGTAGAGTCAATAACAAGTGGAGCATCTACTTCTAAGCTGATTCTCTTAACTAGATTTAGCATGAATTCTTTTTCATCAGAACGCTCAGTTGTTGCTACACATACATCAAGGCAATGAGCTCCATCCTCAACTTGCGCTCTTGCTAGATCAACAAGCCCGTCATAATCGTCATCCAGCACTAGTTGTTTGGCTTTCTTTGAGCCTTGAGTGTTAACACGCTCTCCAATGATCAAAGGAGCGGGTTGTTGTTTTAGTTCAACTGCTTTTAGAGCAGAGCTTACACGAGGAGTTACCAATGTGACTTTAGTTGGTGCGATTTTTCTAAATACTTAACCCTTATCTGATTAAGCTTTTTCGTCAATAACTTTCCTTAGGGCCTCAATGTGTTTTGGACCGGTACCACAACACCCACCGATGATCCTTACCTTTCCATATTGTGAGATGAATTCTTTGAGAGATTGCGCCATATCATCAGGTGTCATTTTGTAAATAGCTTTTCCTCCTTCATTTTCCGGCATTCCAGCATTTGGGACAACAAGTAAGTTGTGTTCGTTTTGTTCATTTAACCATCTTACACTGGGTGTCATTTCGTTTGGACCTGTAGAACAGTTCAAACCAAAAACATCAATGCCCATATCTGAAACAGTTGTGTATGCGGATTGAATGTTTGTTCCAAGTAGCATCTTTCCATATTGATCAAGGGTTGTATTTGCAATTAGGGGAACTTTTTTTCCAGTTTTTTCCATTGCTTGATGAGAACCTTCGATTGCTAGCTTTACCTCAAGAATGTCTTGACTAGTTTCAATTAGCAATGCATCAACACCTCCAAGAATCAAACCTTCAGCTTGTAGAGCAAATGCCTCGCGAATTTCATCAAGAGGTTTTTGTCCTAAATCTGGATCATTGGAGCTTGGCAAAAATCCTGTAGGCCCCATCGAACCAACAACATATCTTGGTTTGTCAGTAAAATCAGAAATTGCTTCAACTGCAAGCTGCGCAACTTTTTTGTTAAATTCTACTGTTTGATCTCCAAATCCATATTCGTCAAGTTTTAGCTTGTTTGAGCCAAAGGAATTTGTTTCGATGCAGTCAGCTCCTGCTTCAAGATAGCTTTGATGAATTTTTTTTATCCACTCTGGATGAGTAATTACTAAACCATCATTGAATCCGTCTTTTCCATCAGGAAAATCTTCTGGTTTTGGATCAAATTTCTGAATCTCAGTTCCCATCGCTCCATCAAAGAGCAAGACTTTGTGTTTGATTGCATCTAGGAACGGTTCTTTTTCTGTCAAGGTATGCTTTGAATTCGCTTTTTCTAGTTTAATTTCTTTTTAGGACTCTTATTCACAAGTAGGTAAAATTGTGACTAGTATGTTTCAAATTAGGTGATGAAATTACATTTAGTGTACTTATCATGCAAAAGTTTCAGGTAAATAATCTAGTTAGAAGTGCTACTTTCTTTCAACATGCAGGCATAGCTATCACCTTTGTCTTTATGCCAATTATTGCAAAAACTGTTACAGATTCTATCTTTGAGATTGGAATTATAGTTGCATCATTTAGCTTTGCTCAGATTTTATCAGAAATTTACTTTGGAAGATATTCTGACAAAAAAGGAGTTAGGCTACAGTTTATTCGAATTGGATTTATTGGGTGTGCAGTAACTTTTGGACTGCACTACTTTGCAGATGATGCAGCACTATTACTTCTTGCAAGAATAGGAGCAGGAATTACATCTGGAATAATGATTCCAGCAATGATTGCATATGCATATGAGTCAAATCATGAGAAAGCCAAAGTTGCAACTGTAATTTCTTTTCATGCATTAGGATGGCTTGCAGGAATAGTAGCTGCAGGAGTAGCAAATGATGTCAAGCTCATCTTTTTGATAAGTAGTGGACTGTTTCTGGCAGGACTAATTGTTTCTACAAAACTTCCAAATATAACAGCTGAAAAGCAACTTGCTCCAGGTACAACTAAGACAATAATTTCCAAAAACAGATTTTTGTTTTTGTCTCTATTATTGCGACATATAGGAGCATCCTCGGTTTGGACCATTCTTCCAATCATGCTAATGGAGCAATTAGGTGCTCAGCTCTATGAGATTTCAATTGTCTATGTTTCAAACACCTTAGCTGCATTTATCATAATGAATTTGATGGCTGGTAAAATCAGGATCAATCACGTTACAAAATTCAAGATGGGCATTGGTGCAACAACCTTTGTTTTTGTAGGATTGGCATTGATTTCTGAGTGGTGGATGGCAATGCCGTTTATGGCACTAGTTGGTTCGACATGGGCATTTTTGTTTATTGGTGGAAACTTTCATCTAATGGAAAATAATCCTCGCTCTACATCAACAGGAATTTTTAGCTCAACTCTTTCAATTGCAACAGTGGTTGGTCCAGTAATTGCTGGTTCTATTGCGCTAGCTTTTGATTATATTTCAGTAATGTATTTTGCAATTGCAATAGTCATATGCGCATTTGCAATTTCATTAAAAATAAGAAAAGAAAAAGATTAGAGGCTATCTAGTGACCTCGAATGCTTTGATGTGTGTGGCCTTTCTCCTGAATATCGTCTTCTCATGTGACCAGATGGTCTGCCATAAAGCAATTCTAGGAACCAAGACTCGTGTTCAATCTCTTCAGCTAGAATACTAGCTGCAATATCGTATGTCATTGGGTCTTTACCATGTGTCATCTTACAAACCTTGTTCCAGTTGATGATGGCACCTTGTTCTGCTTTGAGGCACTTTTCTAAAATTTCTTTTAGAGTTGTGTTTCTGTCAGATTGTAAGAATTCAGCATTAGCTGCTTTGATAAAATCAAGTGCATCTTTTGGAAAGACTCCACCTAATTGGAAGATTCTATCAATGCATGATTCAAAGTGGCTAAGGTCTTCGAGTCTTGCATCTTCAATTACTCCTTTGATTCCCTCTCCTTCCATTCCTGTACAGAATGATCTGAGATTTGTAAAGTAGTAATAAGCTGCAAACTCTACTGCTGCATTCTTTACCAATTCTTCAATGAGTTCATCGACGTTTACGCCGTTTTGTTTCAGAAATTCTACTCCCACTACATGTGGTGCGTTTGAATCGCTCATGTGAATTTGTGAAATATAGGTCTGATTTAAAATAATTGATCGTTCTGTGGATTTGAAATTAAGATTCTGCTTTATTCACTGTTCATTGACATGAACATACAGCTTCCTATTAGCTATCTTACCATAAAGGGTTTGGAGTCATTTGAGAACCCAAAGAACCCGGCCAAGCCAGTCCTAGAATTCTGTGGTCTTTGGGCCATCTCTTTTCTATTTTACCGTAATCCCCATCTGGACATTACCTTGTCCTCAATTCTCTTAAAGACAAGTCCATCTACCAACAATCCTATTCCCAAAATCACAAGCATTATAGCTATTACCTGGGATACATCATTTGTGAATCGGCCAAGATGCAACAAAAATCCAAGACCTAAGAATGAAAACAAAAGTTCTGCTCCAATCACCCCTCTCCATCCAAAGGCCCATCCTTGTTTGAATCCTGAAATCAGATATGGAAATGCCGCTGGAATCAAAACGTTAGTGACTAGCTGGCTGCCTTTTGCACCCATGTTTCTAGCTGCTTCGATATAATGAGGATCAATATTTTTCACGCCAGTGTAGGTGTTAATTGTAACTGCAAAGATTGCCCCTACTGCAGTAACAAAAATAATTCCTGCATCAAATGGGCCAAACCAAATCAAACCCAATGGTGCCCATGCAACACCAGGAATTGATTGCAATCCTAAAACCAAGCTGCCAATTGTTTGATTGACGGTCTCAATTCTCGCCATTAAGATCCCCAGAGTCAATCCACCAACAATAGCTATTGCAAGACCAGCAAGTAATCTCAACATCGTAGTTCCAATTCCATAAAACAAGCTTCCATCAGCTGCTCCGTACGCCAAGTCTTCAGCTACTTCATATGGAGATGGAAATACAGAATCATCCCAAAGGTTTGCATCCGCTACTATCTGCCATACTACAATTAATCCAATGTAGAAGATAATTTTTTTAGCCAGAGCGTTCAAATTCTTCCTCCTTTGATTTTTTGACTTCAGGTCTAAGCTCAGATAAAATATCTCGCTGAATTTCCACTAGCTTTTCATCCTCAGCTACACGAGGTCTAGGATAATCAATCTCCATTTGTTTTTTGACAGTAGATGGCCTATTCGAAAATATTGCAACTTTACTTCCAAGAACTACAGCCTCACCCACATTGTGTGTTACAAACAAAATTGTTTTCTTTGTTTTCTGCCAGATTAGCTGCATCTCAACTAACAGCAAATCACGAGTCTGTGCATCCAAAGCTGCAAATGGCTCATCCATTAGCAAAATCTCAGGATCCATTACCAAAGCTCTGGCTATAGCAACACGTTGTTTCATCCCAGTTGAGAGTTGATATGTATACGAATTTGCAAAGTCAGTAAGCTGCATCATATCCAGATATCTCTTGGATATCTGGGAACGCTCTACCTTTGGAATGCCGGCCATCTTTAGGCCAAACTCAACATTATCAATTACCTTAAGCCATGGAAATAGCGCACCCTCCTGAAATACCATAATTCGCTCAGGACCAGTTTCAGCCACTGGCTTACCATCAAGTAGAATCTCACCAGAATCAGGCTTGTCAAGGCCAGCTAGTATTCGCAAGAAAGTTGACTTTCCACATCCTGATGGGCCTACAATACATACAAAGTCGCCTTCTTCTACTTTGAGGTCTACTCCACCCAAAGCCTTGAGTCTATACTTGTTGTGAGTAAAGTATCTCTCAATTTTTCGCGCTTCTAACTTTGCCAAGACTCCCCCTCCAGTTCTTGTGCATTTACGTCTTGTATGTTATAGAAAATTCCATCCAAACTGTAACCTTGTCGACCCAAATATCCTAATGAATCAGCTCTATATGCAAATGTCTCAATTGAATCAGGAATAGGATCTGAAGTAATCATAATGTTCTCAAATGATTCATCAACTATTCCTTCTGAAAATATAGTTCGAAATTCCCGTTTCATAAATTCATTGAAAATTAATTTTGCGTCATCTGGATTATCATTAATCCATTGAACAACTTTTTTGTGATCAGCTAACCATTGTTGTACAATTTCTGGTCTATCAGAAACAAAGTCAGTGCGCGCGACTAGTAACACTGATGCAAATTTTTTCTCAGGCCAAAGTTCTTCTTCAAAGAATAATCTTTTTCCATCTAGCTCTTGGACAAGCATTGTTGCCCAAGGTTCAGGAACCCAAGCTGCATCTATGTCTCCTTTAGAAAATAGAGTATAGATTTCAGGATTTGCCACATTTAGTGTAAGAACTGTTCCACCGCGCTCAGCTGTTACCAGATCATGTTGTGCAAGCCAAGTTCTCATGGATACATCTTGGGTGTTTGCAATTTGTGGTGCAGCAATTACTTTATGATGTAAATCATCAGCAGTTTCAATTCCAGAATCAGGGTGAACTATAAAGCTTGAACCACCAGAAGCAGCACCAGCTAGAATAATCACTTTAGAGTCTGATTTTAAAAATCCATTTACTGCAGGCCCGGGACCAACATATGCCATGTCAATTGAATTTGCAAATAATGATTCTACAGCTTGAGGTCCAGAATCAAATACTCGGGTTTCAATTTCTGCCAGTTCTGAAGAGAACAATCCCTGTTCTGTTCCAACTATAGGAATTGCATGTCCAATGTTTGGAAAAAAGGCGACTCTTATCTTTCCTTCTGAAGAATCGACTCCAAACAGAGCAGTTGCTATTCCAATCAGGACAATTCCTGCAATTCCTGCGCCTATCGCAAGCTGTATTTTCATAAAACAGCGTTATATTCGAGTGTTAAATAATGATCTAAATTTAGCTGTAGCTATTTAGTTTCAGTTCAGTTGAGCAAAAGTTTCTAGTAGTAACTGATTAGGACATACTATCACAAAAGATAAATTTCAAAATACGGTCAGTCAGGTGCTTTATGACTCAAAAAGCTGTTCTTGCATTCTCTGGTGGATTAGACACATCAGTAGTTGTCAAGTATCTACAAGAAAAACACAGCATGGATGTTGTAACAGTTACAGTTGATGTTGGACAAGGAGATGATTACAAAAAAGTTGCAGCCAAAGCAAAAAAACTTGGAGTGAAAAAACATTATCATATTGATTCAAAAAAAGAATTTGTCACAGATTACATTTTTCCTTCAATTAAAGCAAATGCACTTTATCAAAAAAAATATTGTTTAGCAACTGCACTTGCCCGTCCATTAATTGCACAAAAAGTTTTGCAAGTTGCAAAAAAAGAAAAAGTTGCTGCACTTGCACACGGATGTTCTGGAAAAGGCAATGATCAAGTAAGATTTGATATTACAATGCGCTCAGGTTCGAACCTTCCAATAATTGCACCAATTCGAGATTTGAATTTAGATAGAATGACAGAATTAAAATTTGCAAACAAACATGGAATTAAAATAGATTCAGTTGCAAAAAAATTTAGCATTGATCAAAACTTGTGGGGAAGGGCAATAGAAGGAGGGGTTTTAGAAAACCCATACAACGAACCACCAGATGATGCATTCATCTGGGTAAAAACAAAGAACTTACCAAACAGACCAACATATCTTGAGATTAAATTTGAAAAAGGAATTCCTGTTGCAGTAGATGGCAAGACAATGAATCCTGTTAAACTGATAGAATATCTTAACAAGAAAGCAGGGGCAGCAGGTGTTGGAATTGTTGATCATATTGAAGATAGAGTAGTTGGAATAAAATCACGTGAAGTCTATGAAACACCAGGTGCTCTTTGCTTAATTGAGGCTCATGCTGACCTTGAAAAAATGGTCCATACTAAACATGAGAATAAGTTCAAAGCATCAATAGATGATGAGTGGTCTTGGTTAGTATATTCAGGCTTGTGGGAAGATCCTCTAAGGGAAGATCTTGAAGGATTTGTAAATCAGACTCAAAAACGTGTCAGTGGAACTGTAAAATTAAAGCTCTTCAAAGGTAGCTTTCGTGTTGTTGGTCGCAAGTCTAAGTATTCTCTTTACAGTCATGACATTGCAACTTATGGAAAGGGATCTACATTTGATCAAAGATTAGCTAAAGGTTTTGTTGAATTGTGGGGTTTGCAGTCAACAGAAGCTAATAAATTACAAAAGAAAAGGTGAAAAAAATCATGAACTGCCCAGAATGTGACGCAAATCTAAACATCCCAGATGATGCCTCAGTAGGAGAGATTGTCTCCTGCCCTGATTGTGGAGCCGACTATGAAATCTCAAAGAAAGATGGATCTAATGTTGAGCTAAAACAAGCAGAAAGTGTAGGCGAAGACTGGGGAGAGTAATGTCAAAAATATGTGTAGTGTTTGACAGACTAAGATCTGAAGAAAAGATGCTTGAGAAAGAAGCATCTACTCTTGGACACGACATTTCAATGATTGACGCAAAAATAACTCAGATCAACACAGACAGTAAGAGGAATGATTTTGATTTTGGGGATGTTGTTTTAGAAAGATGTGTCAGTTACTTTAGGGGACTTCATTTTACTGCAAGCTTAGAGTTTTTGGATGTACCTGTAATCAATGAGTTTCAAGTTGCAAACAATTGTGGAAACAAAATGTTCATGACTTTACTTTTAAAAAAGAATAACATTCCAACTCCAAAGACGTATTTTTCCTTCTCAAAAGATGCAGCGCTAGAAAGCATTGAGAAAGTAGGCTATCCATTGGTTATCAAACCCATCATAGGCAGCTGGGGAAGGGGTGTTATGCCTATCAAAGACAGAGATACGATTGACGCAGTTATTGAAACAAGAGAGCTATCAGATAGTCCTCATGATAGAATTTACTATTTTCAAGAACTCATAAAGAGACCTCCACGCGATATTCGTGTAATTACTGTAGGAGATAATGCAATAGCAGCAATGTATCGCAAATCTTCTGGTGGCTTTAAGACAAACATAGCACTTGGGGCAGATCCAGAAATCTGCGAGATAACAACTGAGATGGAAGATCTTGCTGTCAAGACATCAAAAGCAGTTGGCGGTGGAATTTTAGGAGTTGATATGATGGAAGATGAGAACCGTGGTTTGGTTGTACACGAGGTCAACAATACTGTAGAGTTTAAGGGACTAGCAAAAGTTGCCAACCGAAACATTCCAAAAGAAATGATAGAGTTTGCACTGAGTTCCATTAGGAAATAAATTATACCCTTCACGAAGAGGTTTATCATGAAAATTGGAGTAGTTGGAGCATCAGGTTACGTAGGAGGAGAGACTTTGCGTCTTTTAGTAAATCATCCTGACGTAGAGATAACAATGGTTACATCTCGTCAGCATGTTGGAGAGTACCTCCATAGAGTTCAACCAAGCTTGAAAGGCTTTACCGATCTTGTTTTCTCAGAATTAGATTATGATAAAATGTCAGATCAATGTGATTTAGTTTTCACAGCAGTTCCACATACAACTGCCGCAGATATTGTAAAAGAGTTGTATGATAGAGGCCTCAAGATTGTAGATTTGAGTGCTGACTTTAGATTACACAATCCTGAAGATTATGGAAAATGGTATGAGGGTTGGGAGCATCCACATCCAGATTATCTTCCAAAATCAGTTTTTGGAGTTCCAGAACTTCACAGGGAAGAAATCAAAAAAGCTCAACTAGTATCATGTCCTGGTTGCATGGCAGTAACATCAATGCTAGCTCTAGCTCCCTTGATTCGAAATGATCTAATTGACACTGACCACATTGTTGTTGATTCAAAAATTGGTTCATCAGGTGCAGGTTCTGGTTCAGGAACTGCACATGCAATGAGGGCAGGCGTTATTAGGCCATACAAGCCTGCAAAGCACAGACATACAGGAGAGATTGAGCAAGAGCTGAGTGAAATTGCTGGAAAGAAGATTCATGTTTCAATGAGCCCACATGCAGTAGACGTTGTTCGAGGAATTTTGTGTACTAATCACACGTTTATGAAAGATGATACTTCTGAGAAAGATCTTTGGAAGTTATATCGTGAAGCATACGGTAATGAAAGGTTTGTAAGATTAATTCGGGACAAAAAAGGATTGTATAAGTTTCCTGATCCAAAATTCCTTGTTGGTTCAAACTTTTGTGATATTGGTTTTGATTTAGACCAAGACAACCACAGACTAATTGCATTATCTGCATCTGATAACTTAATGAAGGGTGCAGCAGGCTCTGCAATACAAAACATGAATGTTATGGCAGGCTTTGATGAGATGCGTGGTCTTAACTACACACCTCTCACACCAGTGTAAGAAATGATTACAATAAAGATTGGTGGAAGTGTAGTTGATAATCTACACCCCACAACAATTTCAGATATTAAGAAAGTTGCACAGCAAGAGGGAGTAATTATAGTTCATGGTGGTGGAAAAGAAGTCACAAAAGTTTCTGAGCAGCTTGGAAAGGAACCAAAGTTTGTAACATCACCAAGTGGAATTAAAAGCAGATACACCGACAAAGAAACTGCAGAGATTTTCACAATGGTAATGTCTGGAAGAATAAACAAAACCATTGTTCGCATGTTGCAAAAAAATGGAATTAATGCAATTGGCCTTTCAGGCGTTGACGCAAAAGTAATTCAGGCTGAGCGAAAAAAGAAGCTGTTAATCGTTAATGAAAAAGGACGAAAACAGGCAATTGACGGAGGATATACGGGAAAAATTTCTCAGGTTAATGCTTCTTTCATACGTTCGCTTCTTGATCAAGGATTGACTCCAGTAATATCGCCTATTGCAATTAGTGAGGAGTCAGATTTTCTCAATGTAGATGGTGACAGAGCAGCTGCATACGTAGCGGGAGCAGTAAAAGCAGACAAGGTACTCTTTGTTACAAATGTTGACGGACTTCTCATGGATGAAAAACTTGTTACAAAGCTAAGCTTGGCTGAAGCCAAAGAGATTAGGCCAAAGATTGGACCAGGAATGGAAAAGAAAATTCTTGCAGCAACTGAAGCCTTGGATATGGGAGTCAAGGAGGCTTTAATTGGCAACGGAATGAGGGAAAACCCAATATCCTCTGCTATCGCACACGATAATTGTACGGTGATACAAAATGACTGAAGACGAATTTATGGGAAATCTGTATCAAAGATTTCCTGTTACAATTGAAAAAGGACTTGGCTCTCATGTATGGGATGTTGATGGAAAAGAATACATCGATTGTATGGGGGGATACGGAGTCGCACTTGTAGGCCATAGAAATGAACGTGTAGTTAATGCATTAAAAGCTCAACTCGACAAAATCATTACTGTTCACAGTTCGCTTTACAATAAAACTCGTGAAGAGTTCTTAGAGACTTTGATGGCCATTGCACCAAAAAAACTTTCACAAGTACATCTTAACAACAGTGGAGCAGAAGCAGTTGAAGCTGCAATAAAGTTTGCACGAAAGTTTACTGGAAAAAAGAAAATGATTGCAATGAGAGGTTCGTATCACGGAAAGTCCATGGGTGCATTATCAGTTACATTCAATCCAAAATACCGAAAAAGTTTTCAGCCACTTGTTGAGCACGTAGAGTTTTCTCCATTTGGTGACATTGAAGCTTTGCGCTCATCAGTTGATGATGATACTGGTTTTATTATCATGGAACCTATTCAAGGCGAAAGTGGAATTCATGTCGCACCGGATGGCTTTTTGCAAGATGTTCGCAAGTTGTGTGATGAAAAAGGAATTCTTCTAATATTTGACGAAATTCAAGCAGGTCTTGGAAGAACAGGCCGAATGTGGGCCTCTGAGCACTGGAATACAACACCGGACATTATGTGTCTTGCAAAAGGAATTGCAGGTGGAGTACCAATGGGTGCAACTCTTGTTCGTCCTGATATCTTGTCCTGCATTAGCAAGGGTGAGCATTCTTCAACTTTTGGTGGCAATCCATTATCTTGTGCTGCTGGCATTGCAACCATTCAAGCACTTACACAAGATGGACTAATTGAAAATGCAGAAAAACTTGGTAAAGTTTTCCATGATGGTCTAGAAGGTCTAAAAGAAAAACATCAAATCATAAGAGAGGTCAGAGGCAAAGGCCTGATGATTGGAGTAGAGCTAAAGTTTGAAGTAAAAGATATCCTCATGGATGGAATCCAAAATAATGTGTTAATGCTGTATTCAGGAAGAAATATCCTAAGATTACTACCACCACTAGTGATCACTCAAGAAGATATTACAAAAGTATTAGAAACACTAGATGTTTTGTTAACAAAAGAGGAAGAAAGAAGAAATGTTTAGAGATAAAACTGATGAAAAAATCATCGATTTTCTAAAAAATGACTCCAGAGAATCGTTTGTAGATATTGGTAAAAAACTAAAACTCTCTGAATCTGCCGTTAGGAGAAGAGTAAAAAATCTTGTGGATAGTGGAACGATTAAGAAATTTACAATCGAAGTGGGAGAAGAAAATGCAACCAAAGCAATCGTTCTGGTTTCTGTTGATTCTTCTATGGATACATCAAAGGTTTCTGCTAAACTTACAAAATTAGATGATGTAAAAACGGTTTATGAAATAACTGGACAGTATGACATTACAGTTATCATGAGTGCACCAAATATTTCTGCAATTAATAACAGCATAGATGCACTGAGAAAAATTCCTGGCGTAATTGATACAAATACTGTGATTATTCTTCGAACAATTACATAAAACGAGAATCGGATCAAAAATTTCTGAAACAACTAATAATGTTGCATTTAATTGTAAAAACGACGATTGTAGTACGAATATGTTTATATTCTATTAATTATTGATCGAA
>JABAOH010005394.1_pt1 | contig 65038 bp, 62 predicted proteins | sample 7062181 | NCBI WGS metagenome assembly JABAOH01 (sample SAMN14538630, study PRJNA623070) | marine sediment metagenome | biome: marine biome [ENVO:00000428]; feature: marine pelagic biome [ENVO:01000023]; material: deep marine sediment [ENVO:00002113]; isolation source: pool of 5 deep marine... | reverse complement strand
AGCGGCACCTAGGGATTCTCCTGCTCCCTGCACGACTATCCGCCCTGCTCCTGGCTGCGTTCGCCGTGCTTGCAGTCTCCCTTGCCAGTGTCGGATTGTATGGGATCGTCAGCTACGCCGTGTCGCAGAGGACTCGTGAGATCGGGATACGCATGTCACTCGGCGCGGATAGCAGGGTGGTGGTGCGCATGCTTGTTGGCAATGGCATGAAGTGGGCAGCCGTGGGTGGCGTCATCGGACTCATGCTCGCTCTGCTCGTAGCACGTGCACTTGGCCAATTGCTGTTTGGCGTCGGAGCGTTGGACCCACTCACGTTCGTAGCCGTTCCGATATTGCTTGGCACCGTCGCGCTGGTTGCCGCGTACATCCCCGCCCGCCGAGCGAGTAGAGTTGACCCGATGAGCGCACTCAGAGCGGAATAGTAGCGGTCGTCGTTCTTCTTGCGTGCTGTTGACATGTACGGTACCGGCTGAACGTTCGTTTTGACACGTATTTTCGCAAAGCGTCTGTATTCAGCAGGAGGTCGTCATGGCGGACTGGATGAGCGGTAGACCGTTGGGCCAGATCGGGTGCTGGGTGCTGGCGCCCGGTCTATCTGCGGTGAAAACAGCGGTGGAGGGTGGGATTGGTGCCTATTCCCGTCCTTGAGCGGCAGCAGTTGATGGGCACGTGCGATCTTGGCTGGCCTGACCGGGATGGGCGACCACGGTCACCACAGGCGGGGCGCCACCTCCGAGGACCAGCTTAGCCAGCGTCTCGACGATCCGCGCTAGTTCCGCGTTGCTTAGCTCCCGCGGAACCAACACGACTCCGCTACAGTGTGGGCACCGGATCGGCTCTTCCTGGAGGACTTGTTCAACCTGACTCGGCACAGCATCGAGGGACTCGCCAGATCGGTGCGTGCCCACGGAGCGGGGCCTGGATGACACGGAGTTCGCGCTTTGGGCGGATTTCACCGTGCCTGATGATTTCGATGCCGCGGTGGGGGCGCTTGAAGAAATCACAGGTGTGATGGCCAACCCGCTCCTCACCTACGACAGCCTGGGATATCAGGTGGAGACCGGCGGAGTGGCTGTCGAGTTGTCTGAGGCCGCTGCCGAAGCTCTGCTCGACGCGGTACATGGGAAGTTCCTGGAGAAGGGGTTCTACCTGTTCCGGCACGAGCGCCATTTTGGGATCGGCGGCGTGCCCGACCTCGTGGCGCTGTTGCCCACGAGCGATCGCTACCGTGTGCTCTCCATTGTCGGCACGAACGGCGCGAACTACGAGATCGACACTGAAGAGATCATCGACTGGCTGCGCGCACTGGAGCGCGAGCAATCGTTCGTCCTCACCGGCATCGGGTACGATTTCTTCGAGGGGCGATTCAGCGGCGAGCTTCAGGACCCTCGAGAGCTGGCCCAACACTTCTACGAGTTCTGTCCTGACATCGTGACGCAGGGTACGGGAACCGTGCGGGACCTTGCAGCGGAGCTGCGAGAGACGCTGATGCTGTACTGCTGGTGGGACTAGGATGCGTGTCCCGGTCCCACAAGTGTCGACGCCCGCCATCCGAAGTGCTGTCCTACTGGCCCGGATGGTCTCACGTGCAGTCGGCTGGCCGATCCAGTGAACGCGCGCATTGGCACGCGCGCAGGGCGATTGCTAGCTTGCCACAGTTGTAGCCATCCACCATGAGGAGGATGTCAATGCGGCTCTCCCCGACCGCAGTGCTTTCGCTGGCGGTCAGCCTCGGCGCGACAGCCGCCTGCGTCAGCCAGCAAGTTGAAGAGGGCACGTCACCGATTCGCCTGGACATTGCCCGTAGCGCCCTGCCGCCTCCGGGCTTATGCCGCGTGTGGGTGAGTGGCCTGCCGGTGTCTCAGCAGCCGCTATCGCGCGGTTGCGCCGGAATCGAGAACACCGCTCCGCTGGGGTCGAGGGTTCTCTATCGACCGGACGACGGCACGCGCAGGTTGGTTGTTTGTCACATCAGCACCTCTGATCACGGCGAGATCGAGGGCATGGACCTGTTCAACATCGACAATAGCCGACTCATTCGCGTGCTTCAGCGATACGGTGAGGATCCGCCGAGCAAGGCATGCAGCGGTGCCCTGTCTGCACCCTCGGCGTGGGAGAGGGAAGACATCTAACTGCTGCGGCTGATCCTCCGCTGCATACTCCGGCTCGTTTCATCACCTGGACATCTCTTAATGAGCATGGGGTGCTGGCTCCCGACTCTTGCGCTGGGCAGCCGCGGCCACAATCTTGGCGCGACCCAGGCCCCGGACTTGTCAATGGACTTGCCGCTGCTCATAGCGGTCGGACAAGCGGACGACGCAGCCTTCGCCGTTTCCGTCAGCCAGGCTCTTCTACTCCTCATCATTGTCGTCCTCATGTTCGGTGTCAGCATCTTCACCACGGGCTTCGTAGCGAAGAGGCTCGACGTGTTCGATGCGGACTATACCAAGGCCACCTGGGCTACGGTGTTCAAGAACGTCGGTGCGGTGGCCTGCGCGGCGGCCTACGGCTATGTGGAGCGATTTCCGGTCCTGTTCCTGGTGATCATCGCCGTCCTCGTTCCCATACTCGTCTATAAGCTGGTTTTTGCGGCAACGGTGATGCAGGCTGTTGTCATCTGGATTGCGGTGGTGATCGTTGAGGTCGTCGTGGGGGCTATCCTCGTGGGTCTGGCGCTTGCGCTCGGAGGGTGGCTGGACGAGAAATACGGTGTCGAAGAGATGCTGTCGTGGGTGCCAGATCTCTCGGAGGAGGGTCTCACTCCCGCACCGCACTAGCGATTGTCTGAGTGGCGAAGGAGGGCGGGCGTTCACGAGTGGCAGTCCCGTCCCGTACCTCGAACGGAAGGAGTCACACCATGGACGTCGGTCTCCTCGCGATGCTCCAGCAGGGAACCCAGCCACGGCCGAGCACGATCATTCAAGCCATCTGGCTCGGTACGCTCATCCTCTTTGTCGTGGCGGTCTTCGTCACGGGCTTCACCGCGAAGCAGATCAACAACATCCACCGTCCAACTTACACCAAGGCGTTTATCGCCCTTTTTCTCGCCGGGCCGTTGACGCTCGCTGGCTTCTTCATCTTCGGCCTGTTCTTTCAGGCCCCCCCGCTCGTGGCCTTCGGTGTCGCATACGTGCTTATCCCCATCGCCCTCTACAAGATCGTATTCTCATCCATGTGGCGGGAAGCGGCCCTGATCTGGCTCGTGGTAACGGTGGTGGAGGCCGGTGTCGCGTACCTGCTGATCCTCGTGGGGTTGCTCAGCCTTGCAGCAGTCACAGGGGGAGGTGCTTGACCGTACCTTGACTGGTGCTGGGAGCAGTTGCCTCCGGGTGACCGAAGAGGCGCCGGGTGCTCGGTGATGGGTACCAGGATCTTCGGACCTCGTGCATCCCGTAGTACCAGGCACCCAGGACCGAACACCGGAGGTGAATGCGCACCGCGGCCCGCGGAGGGACCCACCGGCGCGTGGCGCGCATGAGACACTTCTGGGACGCCGCAACAACGAATTCGACTGAGGGTTGGATCCTGCGGTTTGCTTCTAGAGGTACGGTCGCCCGGCCGCCGCTGACCATTGCGCCCAGAACTTCATGTACCGCCGGTAGGATTTCCGCTGCGGTACCTTCCACCAGGGGTGATCACGGTGGAGATAGGGATTCCGGGCCTCGTGCGACTTGACATCCACGTCGCGCTCGCAGTAGGGGCAGACATAGGCCGTCGCGTCCCGGTGAACCCACCAGATGTACGGAGCGCCTGCCACCGAGGGCCAACTCCCGCAGCCGTGGACGGTCGGCTCGAAGTACTGCGGCTCTCCACCCACCTCCTGCCAGAACCCGCAGAACCGGCACGCGCGGTAGTACTGATCTCCCGACCGCGCCCGGGGACCGTAAAATCCCATCCGACCGCATTTCGGACACGGCTCCGGATTGGCTCCGGCAACGGTTGCATGATGATCGCGGGTCCAGTCGCGCTGGGTGTACGTCCCGTTCCGGTTCAGAGGGGATTTCATCAAGCTCCTTCACCGCTGCGATTTTTCGCCGCTCAAATCTGCCTCGTCGACTGTTCACCTGCAGTAGCCTTTGTCACTCTGGTTTACGGGGATGTTTCGCGGTTGGTGACGTCTTGGGTCGCCCTGATCGCCGCTGCCCGCGGTCAGGTCGGGCAGCACTGCCTGGACGAACTGCTGCAATTGGAGCTCTATGATGGAGTTGTGAGCCCGGGTCACCGATCTCCGAAGGGGTCTCACGCAGGGCTCACGGAGAACTCTCACGCAAGGCTCACGGTGAGGTCTCGCGCAACGCTCACGGAGCCACCAGCGTGCGATGCCCCGAGCGCAACCTGGGTACCGTCGACTAGTGGCGCTCGGTTGCCGCTATCCAGCGCCGCACGCGCTCGGGTAACGCGGTCTTTTGGCGGCGGTTGTAGTCGAATGACACGACAACACCGGTCCCCTCCGCCACTACTTCACCCTCGGTGAGGGAGACGACCAGGTACTCCATGGTGAACCGGTCGGAGTCAACCGACGCGGAACGACCACCGACCTGCACCGTGTCTGGATAGCCAACGGGTCGCCGGAATCGGCAATCGGTGGAGTGCAGGATGGCGCCCACACGATCACGGTCGTATGACTCCAGAAAACCGCAGCGATCCAGATACGCCACCCTGGCCGACTCGAAGTAGCGGAAGATGACTGTATTGTTGACGTGACCGTACGCGTCCAGTTCGCCCCACTGCACGGGAATCGTGACAACGACGGTATAGTCCGCGAGCAAGGGATGCGGCTCGACGTCACCATGCATGGCAGGTCATCCGCGTGTAATCATAGGTGTGCAGCGGAAAGCTATCTTGCGGTGGGCAGCGCGCAATCGGGGTCCGAAGAGGCCACAGGCGTGGTGCCTCACGGGTGCGGTCATGATAGGCTCAGCAGGGCAGGGCGCCGGTTCGGCTCACCAGGCGATGGCTTAGGGAGCAGGTTGTGGAACCTGCCGGGGGCTCACAAACCACCCGTGCGGAGGAGTGAATGAAGCGTACACCACGGATCACACGGCATGGGGGGAGTCCGGTGATCGATCGCCGATCGTTCTTGTCGACCGCTGCCACGTGTGCGGCAGCGGTCGTTCTTCCGGAGCTAGTGCAGGCGGGCCCGTACGCCAACCTCGCGCAGCGCCGGTCCGCGATCCGTCCCGTTCGGGTCCGCGGTCGCGTCCATGCATCGGGCAGGGGCGTTGCCCGCGTCAGGGTGACGGACGGGCTCTCCGTGGTCGATTCGGCGGCCGATGGAACCTTCGAGTTGGTGACCACCGACGATCGTGCCTTCATATCGGTGTCGATTCCAGCTGGCTACCGGATCCCCCAGAACCCCACGGGCACGGCACGCTTCTACCGACCACTGACGCGGAACTCGCACGGAGAGATGGATGCGGTCTTCGAGCTGGAGCCGCTGGAGCACTCCGATGAGCGACACGCTTTCCTGTTCCTCGCCGATCCGCAGACGGAAAACATGCAGGAGGTGATGTGGCTGCACGAGCAGACCGTGCCGGATGTTCTAGGGACCGTTGCCTCGCTGGGCGACATAGAAGTGTTCGGGGTCGCCGCCGGCGACATCATGTACGACAATCTCGGACTCTTCCCGGAATACGAGCGGGCCGTGTCACGAATGGGCATTCCGTTCTTCCAGGTGGCGGGCAACCACGACGTCGACCAAGAGGCGCAGATCGATGAAGCCTCGACCGCTACCTTTTCCCGCCACTTCGGACCGCGGTACTACTCGTTCGACCGGGGCGCAGTGCATTACGTGGTCCTCGATGACGTGTTCTGGTACGGCAGGGATTACCTGGGGTATGTGGATGCCGATCAACTCACGTGGCTGGCTGCCGACCTTGGGCGCGTGGAGCCCGGCGGCACCGTCATCGTTGCGTTACACATCCCGGTGCTGGGAACCCGGCATCTCAGGATTGGCGAGCGGCAGCCGAGACCGAGCGTCGCGGTCACCAACCGAGATGCGCTCTACCGGCTCCTGGAGCCCTTCAGTGCTCACGTTCTCTGCGGCCATACCCACGAGAGCGAGCATGTCTTCGAGCACGGCATCCACGAGCACGTGAACGGGTCTGTCAGCGGTGCGTGGTGGACCGGCCCCGTTTGCGGCGATGGGACGCCGTCGGGCTACTCGGTGTACGAGGTCCGTGGACAGGAAGTAGGGTGGCGGTACAAGAGTACCGGCTTCGGCTTCGAGTATCAGATTCGCGCCTATCCCCGGGGTGCCAATGAAGCAGCGCCTGACGAAACAGTGGCAAACGTATGGAATTGGGATCCGACATGGACCGTGGTGTGGTACGAGGATGGAGAGCGAAAAGGAGAGATGGCACGGCGGCTGAGTCGCGACCCGCTGAGCGTGTCGCTGCTCGCCGGCCCCCGGCTCCCGCGCCGCCGTCCCTGGGTGGAGCCCGTTCCGACCAACCACCTTTTCTACGCCCCGGTATCGTCTACAGGACAGACCATCACCGTAGAGGCGACTGATCGTTTTGGTCGCGTGTACACAACGTTGGTTCCGAGCAACATCGAGCCGTCGTGATGTCCCCTTGACCGCGCCTTGCTTTCCGGCACATTCAGGAGGCGCCCGCCGTAGCTGTCGTGATGTAGATATCCCAGATCGGGGAATCACGTGGCCGCACGCGTCGGTCTCGAAGGTGCAAGAGCGTTCCTGGTCGCCCACTTTGAGCGCGTGCTGGTGCTGGGGCTCGTTGCGTCGCTTCTAGCCATTCACTGGCTAGTCGACTACAAGCTGGCATTCCTCAGCTTCTACTACTTGCCGATCATTGCCGCCGGCTTCTTCGTGGGGAGAAACACCGCAGTCTGGTCGTCGGTCCTGATCGTGAGTCTAGTCACCTTCTTCCAGGCGGTTGAGGGTCTAGAAGGTCGTGCCGGGCTCTACCCCAACGTTCTGTTCACCCTCATCCCGTGGGCCGGGTTCTTGGTCCTCACGGGTTATGTGGTGGGGGTGATGGCCGACCAGCGACAGGAGCGTCTCAACGATCTCAAGAGCGCCTACATGGCGATGCTCGAGCTCCTGATGTTCCACCTCGAATCGAGTGAGAAGAGTCAGCGCGGGCACAGCCACCGGGTGGCTCGGTGCACCACGCTCCTGGGTAAAGAACTTGGAGTCCGGCAGCAAGGACTCGAGAACTTGCGGGTGGCGGCGCTGCTCCACGAAGTGGGGCCACGGGATCCCCGACTGCTGCGTCTGCTGTCCCAGTTCCCGGGAGCCATCACGGGACTGCCACTGGCAGGCGCCATGCGGGAGGCAACCGATATCCTACGGGAATACGAGCGGTACTACGAGCTCGTGGGAGACGACTGGCCCGTGGACCAACTGGGCTTCATGATGGAGACTAGAATTCTGGCAGTGGCCGACGCCTTCGAGACGCTGCAGATGCCGACTCCCTTGCGACCGCCATTCGCGCCGTGGACGACGATTGAGGAGATCGAGAAGGGGTCAGGGCGAACCTTCTCGGCTGAAGTGGTGAGGGCACTACGGAGGGTGTCCGCGGCGCCAGCGCGGGTCGCGGACGACATGAAGCTGTCGCTGATCAAGACGGATAGCGCGTAGCGCCGCCGAAGCCTCGCCTAGCGCCTCTGCCCTAGCTCGAATCATCACACGGAATAAACCAGTGCGGCATCCAGTGCCCGCTACCGAGGGAGGATCAGGAACGAGCCAGCAACACCGATCTGACTTGGACGGCAAAGTTGCGATGGTCACCGGCGCGTCCAGCGGCATCGGCGCGGCTACAGCGAGGGTGCTCGCAGCCGACGGGGCCGCGGTGGTGCTGGCGGCGCGGCGGGCCGACCGTCTGGACGCCCTCCGAACCGAGATCAAAGCGGAGGGTGGCCTGGCGCTACCTCTCCCCACCGACGTGACAGACCGGGCGGCAGTTGACGTGCTGGTTTCAACGGCGCTCGAGTGGTACGGACGCATCGATATCTTGGTCAACAACGCAGGTGTGATGCTGCTCTCTCCAGTGGCGAAGCGCGACGTCGACGAGTGGGATCGGATGATAGACGTCAATATCAGGGGCCTGCTGCACTGCACGGCTGCCGTACTCCCGACCATGCTGGAGCAACGGAGTGGGCACATCGTGAACGTCGGCTCGGTAGCCGGTCGCCGACCGTTCCCCGGCGGGACGGTCTACAGTGCTACGAAGTTCGCAGTCAGGGCGATTTCCGCCGGGCTCCGCAACGAACTGTCGCCCGCCCAAAGCATCCGAGTAACGGATATCGAGCCTGGGGTAGTAGATACCGAGCTGCCTGACCACATCACCGATGAGCAGACCCGCCGCGGCTTGGAGCAGCGCTGGGGTGACAGGATGAAGTTACGGGCCGAAGACATCGCGAGGGCGATCCACTACGCGGTCACTCAGCCGCAACATGTGAACGTAAACGAACTGCTGGTGCGGCCGACGCAGCAGGAGACGTGACTTGCGTCCCACAACCCTCGGGGTAGTCGGCCTCGGTGCCATGGGTGGCTCCGTCGCGTTGCGGGCGGCACGAGCTGGCGTACTCCGAGTGGTGGGCTACGCGCCCAGCCCGAAGGACCGTGCTGCCGCCGCCCATGCCGACCGGTTCACCAATGCCATCGTGTACGTGACACCGGTGGAGGGTGGGGACCGGGCAGCACAGGAAGTTGCCGACTTCTGGACGCGGGTGATGGGAGCGCAGCCGGTCACCATCAGCGCCGCACAACACGACGAGCGCCTCGCATGGACCAGCCATCTGCCGCAGGCCGTTGCGTCGGCGCTGGCAGCGGCGCTGGCAACTCGGGGCCCCAGCGGCGCGGCGTACGGGCAGGGAGCACTCGATACCGCCAGGCTGGCAGGATCGAGCGTCGAGATGTGGACCGACGTCCTATTGATGAATAGGGACCAAGTCCTGGCTGCCCTCAGTGGCACCCAGGAAAGCCTCGACGAACTCAAGACCGCACTCAAGGCCGGCGACGGTGCAACCGTCGGGCGCTGGCTCGAGAGCGGAGCCCGCTGGCGATCTAGGTTCGAGACGTGAAGGTCAGCGGATCAGTTCGGCCCCCGGGAGACAAGAGCGTAACCCATCGGGCGCTCATATTGGGAGGCCTGGCGCACTCGCGGGTGGAGCTCGAGGGGACGCTGACCGCGCGGGATGCCCGGACCACGGCACGACTCCTGCGACAGCTGGGCGTCCAGGTGGGACCGCTCCGCGCCGGAAACAAAGTGACTGTCGAGGGCGGTCGCTGGCGATCTCCTCGAGGCACGCTCCACTGCGGCAACTCGGGAACCACGGCGCGCCTCCTTCTGGGAGCGTTGGCCGGGCAGCCACTGGAGGCTCGCTTGACCGGTGACGCCTCGCTTCGTCGCCGGCCCATGCGGCGGGTGACCGTGCCGCTCCGAGCCATGGGAGCCGCCGTCGAGGAGGAGCGGGGAGACGGTCTCCCACTGCGCATCCACGGTGGTCGGCTGCGGCCCTTCACCTATCACACCCCGGTGGCCAGTGCCCAGATCAAGAGCGCGCTCCTCTTCGCCGGGCTGGCTGGGGGCGTGCCCGTGGCCGTTTCCGAACCGGTCCGGTCGCGGGATCACACGGAGCGACTGTTGGACTACCTGGGCTTCGATGTCCGTGTCAGCGGCACCACTGTCAAGTTCGGTGGTACGGGACCGTCCTGGCCAGGCCTCCCGCCGTTCAGGCTGGACATTCCTGGCGACCCCTCCTCCGCCGCCTTTNNCCGCCTTTCTCATCGCTGCAGCGGTGCTCGCCGAGGAGGGAGAGTTGGTGGTTGAGGCAATGGGGGTCAATCCGACGCGGATCGGGTTCTTGCACGTGCTTGAGCGCATGGGCGTATCCCCCGAGCGCAGCGGCGAGCGCCAGGCGGGTGGGGAGCCGGTGGCCGATCTCGTGGTACGTGCGGCGGCGCCCCGGAGCACTGAGGTCACCGCCGAGGAGATCCCCAGTCTCATCGACGAGGTGCCGATCCTTGCGGTCTTGGCGTCTCGGGGCGAAGGCGAAACCCGCTTCCGATCGGTGGGAGAGCTCAGAGTCAAGGAGAGCGACCGGCTCGGGCTACTTGCCCGGAACCTCCGAGCCGTGGGCACCCAGGCGGAGGTGCAAGGGGACGACCTGGTTGTAGTGGGCGCCGAGACGCCACCTCGGGGCCACGTGGAGACGGCGCAGGATCACCGGCTGACCATGGCGTTCGCGGTGCTCGGCACCGTCCGGGGCGCCCGGGTCGAGCTGTCGGAATCCGACTCGGCCGAGGTGAGCTATCCCGGGTTCTTTGACGACCTGGCTGCGGTCCTGCGGCCATGACTGTTCGGGTGGTGACCATCGACGGACCTGCCGGGTCCGGCAAGTCGACCACTGCGAAGGCGGTTGCCAAGCGGATGAATGTCCCCCACGTGGAGAGCGGTGCCCTGTATAGGGCTCTCACCCTTGCGGCTTTGGACGCGGGCGTCGAGTTCAGGGGCCAGAGACTGGTGGCGCTAGCCAGGTCGCTACCGGTTCGCCTGGACCTCACCCCCAGGGGATTTCGACCGGAGGTCGCCGGGGTGGACGTGTCCCGGGAGATCAGGGAAGAGCGGGTGAACGCACGAGTGTCGGAACTCTCGGCGATCCCAGAGGTCCGGGACTGGGTCAATGAGGTAGTCCGCGAGGCTGTGGAGGGTTACCCTCGGGGAGCGGTGCTGGACGGGCGGGACATGGGCACCGTTGTGTTCCCCGACGCGGCCCTCAAGGTTTTCCTCACGGCGCGTCCCGAGGAGCGTGCTCGGCGCCGTCTGCTGCAGGACGGGCACGAGACCAGCGATGCCGAGATCGCCCGCGCTACGGAGGACCTGGCACGCCGGGACGAAGCCGACTCCACCAGGGCGGTGGCTCCGCTTGTGGCAGCGAAGGACGCGGTGGTGCTCGACACCTCCGACATGACCTTCGAGGAGCAGGTTGCGCACATCGCTGCGTTGGCTCGCAACGTGTTCCAGTAACTTGACATAGGGCTACAGGGCGTCTATCGTGAGAGGCTAACCGCTCCTGTGGTTGGGGGCGGCGTTCGCTTTTGTTCGTGCTATCACTCGTGAACCTCAACCCGTGATTTGGTGTTGTACATGGCCGATTTGCCACACGAACCCGCAACTTCCTCAGATGTCACGGTGACCGCGACCCCCGCCGATAACACTGGTTTCCCAGTCCGCCAGGACCTCTACGACGAAGGATACTCCGATGAGGAGTACCAGCGCATGCTGCAGCTCTACGAGGGTACGCTGCAGAGCATTCAGGAAGGGGAGATCGTCAGGTCGAAGGTGCTTCGTGTGACGGAGAGCCATGTCATCCTAGATGTCGGCTTCAAGTCCGAGGGAGCCGTCCCCGTCGAAGAGTTCAAGGATTCCCAGGCCATCAAGCCCGGCGACGAGGTCGAGGTGCTCCTCGAGCGGCTGGAGGACGAGGAAGGCTCGATCGTGCTTTCGAAGAAGAAAGCCGACTTCATGCGCGTGTGGGAGAAGATCCGTCATGCGTATGAAGCGAACGAGCCGGTTGAGGGAACGCTGCAGAAGAAGATCAAGGGAGGGGTGGTGGTGGACCTGATGGGAGTGGATGCGTTCCTCCCAGGTAGCCAGATCGCCCTCCGCCGCGTCCCCAACATCGACGAACTCCTGGGTCAGACATACCGCTTCAAGATCATCAAGCTCAACAAGCGACGCCGCAACATCGTGGTATCGCGGCGCGTCATCCTCGAGGCGGAGCGGGCCGACAAGCGCGAGCACCTCATGAAGGAGCTCTCGGTCGACCAGGTGCGGAAGGGCATCGTCAAGAATGTCACTGACTTTGGAGCGTTCATCGACCTCGGCGGCGTCGATGGACTGCTACACATCACGGACATGAGCTGGGGCCGTGTCTCGCACCCCTCGGAGATGGTGGAGCTGGGTGAGGAGATCGAGGTCAAGGTGCTCGACATCGACTGGGACCGGGAGCGGATCTCCCTTGGGCTCAAGCAGCTGCACGCCTATCCCTGGGAGGATGTCACCGAGAAGTACCCGGTGGGGGCCCGTGTCCAGGGCAAGGTCGTGAGTATCACGAACTACGGCGCGTTCGTGGAGCTGGAGCCGGGGATCGAGGGCCTGGTGCACATCAGCGAGATGAGCTGGACCCGCAACGTCCGTCATCCGTCGAAGGTGGTTTCGATTGGCGAGACCATCGAAGCGGTGGTGCTCAAGGTGGATCCCCAGGAGGAGAAGATCTCCCTGGGAATGAAGCAAACGGAGCAGGATCCGTGGATGATGCTTCCGATGAAGTACCCGGTGGGGACGCGCATCACGGGGAAGGTTCGTAACCTGACCTCGTTCGGGGCCTTCGTCGAGATCGAGCCGGGCATCGACGGGCTGATCCACATCTCCGACATGTCGTGGACCAAGCGCGTGCAGCATCCCTCCGAGGTGGTGAAGAAGGGCGACACTGTAGAGGTCTCGATTCTGAACATCGACCCTGAGAACAAGCGCATCTCCTTGGGACTGAAGCAGCTGCAAGAGGATCCGTGGCTCAGTATCGCCGAGACCCACCCTGTCGGCATGGAGCTGGAGGGACGGATCGCCCGCTACCAGGACAGCGGGGTGGTGGTGGACCTGGGGAACGATCTCGAGGGGTTCGTCCCGCAGTCACAGCTGCCGTTGCCCGAAGGCAAGTCGGCAGAGCAGGTGACAAAGGTGGGACAAGGGGCGGCGTTGAAGGTGCTGGAAGTCGATCCCATTCACCACCGTGTCATTCTCGCGGCGACGGAGTTTCTTGAGAAGCCACCGGTGGAGGATGCCCAGCTCGGTGTGGAGGTGAAAGCGGAGGCGGCGCCGGAACCGGCAGCTGAGGAGACCGCTGACGTGAAGGCGGAGGGCGAGGGCGAACCTGAGGCGGCCGCACAGGAGACGGAGGCGGACGCAGAGCGCGACGCCGACCAGTCCACTGAGTGAGCCGGAGGATTCCGGTGGCACATCGGGGCCGCAGCGTCCCACACTACTAGTCCCCGTGACGATCCAGAAGAAACTCGATACGCTTCACCGCCTGCGCTCCGAGTCGGAGCAGGGCGGGGGGTCGGAGCGCATCCGCCAGCAGCACGAAAAGGGCAAGCTGACGGCCCGTGAACGGCTCGATCTGTTGCTCGATGAGGGCACCTTTGTGGAGCTGGATCGCTTCGTCACTCACCGTTCCACCGACTTCGGTTTGGCTGACAAGAAGATCCTGGGCGATGGCGTGGTGACGGGATACGGTCGGATCGAAGGACGCACGGTGTATGTGTTCTCCCAGGACTTCACGGTGTTTGGTGGCTCGCTCGCCGAGGCGCACGCCGAGAAGATCTGCAAAGTGATGGATCTGGCGGTGCAAAATGGGGCCCCCGTGATCGGCCTCAACGACTCCGGCGGCGCCCGCATCCAGGAGGGCGTGGTTTCCCTGGGCGGCTACGCCGACATCTTCCTGCGCAACACCCTGGCATCGGGTGTGGTCCCCCAGATCAGCGCCATCTTGGGGCCGTGCGCCGGCGGCGCGGTCTACAGCCCCGCCATCACGGACTTCGTGTTCATGGTGCGGGATACCTCCTACATGTTCGTGACGGGGCCCAACGTGGTGAAGACGGTCACTCACGAGGACGTGACACCCGGCACGCTTGGAGGGGCGGATGTTCACGCCACTGAGTCGGGCGTGGCGCACTTTGCCCACGACTCTGAGATCGAGTGCTTGGCGGGAGTCCGCCGGCTGCTGAGCTTTCTTCCCGGCAACAACATCGACAGTCCCCCCGCGCATCCCACCGACGACCCAGCCGATCGTCGCGACGAGGAACTCCTCACCCTGGTGCCGGACGATCCCAACAAGCCCTATGACATGCGCCACGTGATCTGCCGAGTGGTGGACAACGGCGATCTCCTCGAGGTGCACAGGGATTTCGCCACCAATCTCATCGTGGGGTTTGCCCGGCTCGGTGGCTATTCCGTCGGGGTGGTTGCGAATCAGCCTGACGTGCTCGCTGGGGTCCTGGACATCAAAGCGTCACTCAAGGGTGCGCGATTCATTAGGTTCTGTGACGCCTTCAACGTCCCGCTGCTCACGTTCGAGGACGTGCCGGGATTCCTGCCGGGGATGGATCAGGAGCACGGCGGAATCATCAAGCACGGCGCGAAGCTGCTGTACGCGTACGCCGAGGCCACCGTTCCCAAGTTGACCGTGATCACGAGAAAGGCCTACGGGGGTGCGTACGATGTTATGAGCTCGCGGCACGTGCGGGGTGATTTCAACATCGGCTGGCCCACGGCGGAGATCGCGGTGATGGGTCCCAAAGGCGCGGCGGAAATCCTCTTCAAGCGCGATATTGCGGCGGCGAAGGACCCCCAGGGGAAGCTCGACGATCTCGTCGCCGATTATCGGGAGAAGTTCGCGCACCCGTATCTGGCTGCCGCAAGGGGGTTCCTCGACGACGTGATTGATCCTCGGGAGACGCGGCCCCGCCTGATATCGGCGCTTCAGACCCTGCTCACGAAGCGACAGAGCGTCCCGCCGAAGAAGCATGGGAACATTCCGCTCTAGGGAGGCGGTTCGGCGGTTCGGCGGGTCGGCGGTTAGGCGTGGGCGCTGCTTCGGACCGCCTCTAGGGCGGCGGGCCGGCGGACCGGCGGTTCGAATGGCGATGAGAGGCGACCCGCCGACCCGCCGACCCGCCGAACCGCCAGGGAGATCGTGGCAGTGAGACGGGTACTCGTGGCGAACCGCGGGGAGATCGCCCTCCGGATCATCCGGGCCTGCCATGAAGAAGGGCTAGAGGCAGTAGCCGTCTATTCCGAGGCGGACCGAGTCTGCCCCCACGTGAAAGCTGCTGACGCCGCAGTGGAACTCGGCCCAGCCCCAGCCAGAGATTCATACCTCAATGTCGAGCGCCTCCTCGAGGCGGCGGCGCAAACCGGTGCCGAGGCGGTGCACCCGGGCTACGGGTTCCTGGCCGAGCAGGCTCACTTCGCGAACGCGGTAGAGCAGGCCGGTTTGGTGTTCATCGGTCCTCCCCCGTCGGCGATCCAGATGATGGGAGAGAAGACCGAGGCCCGCCGGCGCATGCGGGCGGCGGGCGTTCCCATTGTACCCGGCACCACTGAGCCGGTGGCCGACGGGGAGGCCGCCTTGCGGGCCGCTGAGGAGATCGGCTACCCGGTACTCCTCAAGGCCGCGGCGGGTGGCGGCGGCAAGGGGATGCGGGTAGCACACTCGGCGAAGGAGGTCCACAAGGGGTTCACTCACGCAGCGTCCGAAGCGCGATCCGCGTTTGGCGATGACTCCATCTACCTGGAGCGCTTCGTGCAGCGCCCGAGGCACGTCGAGATACAAGTGCTGGCCGATCGCTTCGGGCACACCATTCACCTGGGTGAGCGGGAGTGTTCGGTTCAACGACGACACCAGAAGCTCATCGAGGAATCACCCTCGGCAGCTGTGGATCTGGACCTGCGCCTCCGCATGGGAGAAGCCGCCGTCCGCGCGGCCCAGTCGGTGGGGTACCTCAGCGCGGGCACGGTGGAGTTCCTGCTCGACCCCCAGGGCAAGTTCTACTTCCTGGAAATGAATACCCGCCTGCAGGTCGAGCATCCGGTGACGGAGCTGGTGTACGGTGTCGATCTGGTTCGCGAGCAGCTCCGGATCGCCGCCGGAGAGCCGATGACGTGCCCTGGACGCCCCATGCGGCCCCGGGGGCACGCCATCGAGTGCCGCATCACGAGCGAAGACCCGTTTGCCGACTTTCTGCCCGCGACCGGGCGGATTGAGTACCTGCACCCGCCTTCCGGACCGGGCGTGCGCTGGGATGGCGGGGTGGAGACGGGGAGCGAGGTTAGCCTGTACTACGACTCCCTCGTCGGCAAGCTGATCGCCTGGGGTGAGACACGGGAGCGGTCCATCCGACGCATGCGGCGGGCATTGGACGAACTGGTGATCGCCGGAATTCCCACGTCTCAGCCGTTCCACCGGCGTGTCATGGAGGAAGCGGAGTTCGTGAGTGGGGAGTACGACGTTGGCTACCTAGATCGCGTGGGTGACGCGCTGCTCTCGCCGGAAATCGACGCCAGCGAGCTGGAGCAGGTCGCCATAGCCGCGGCGCTGGCAGAAGACGAGGCACGCGCCGCCGCAGTCCCGATCGCGGGCGGAACCGATGGCGGTCCAGCGGAGAGCGCGTGGTTGCAGATGGCTCGGCTCCGGGCGCTGCGTGGTGGCCGGTGACGGCTGTGAAGATTGATCGAATTGCTGCGGGGGGTGATGGGGTGGGGCGCCTCGACGATGGCATGGCGGTCTTCGTACCCAGAACGGTGCCCGGCGACGTGGTGGAGATCGAGATCGTCCAGCGCAAGCGCCGCTATGCCCGGGGGCGAGTACGACGGATCGTGGCGCACGGCGCTGGCCGAGTAGAGGCCACCTGCAGCCACTACGTGGCGGATGGGTGCGGAGGCTGTCAGCTCCAGCACCTCGCTCCATCGGTCCAACTGGAGGTGAAACGCCGCATCGTGGGAGACGCGGTGCGGCGGATTGGCGGGCGCAGCGTGGCGGATCCCGAGATCGTCCCGTGCCCATCGGCCTGGCGGTATCGCAGCAAGATCACGCTGAGGGCCCAGGGGCGCTCCATCGGGCTCCACCGGTTCGATTGCCCGGGAGAAGTATTCGACCTCGCCGATTGCCCGATCACGCAGAGCCGACTCATAGAGCTCTGGCGACAGGTTCGCAGCCACCGGCATCTCTTGCCGCGTTCAGTGGCGACCCTGGTGCTCCGCGAGGATCGGGACGGAGGACTGCACGTAGTGGTGGAGGGCCGCAGCGAGCGGCTATGGGATGCGGGACCGCTGGCACAGGCCATCGGTGACAGCCGAGTCTCATGGTGGTGGTGCCCGCGGCTGGGAGCGCCGCGGGTCGTTGCGGGTCCCCACAGGGGCTTCCCAGCGTTGGCCTTCGATCAGGTGCACCCAGGGTTTGGTCGTCGCATTCGAGGAGACGCAGTGGAGGCCTTGGGGTCAGTCGCGGGGCAGACCGTGTGGGATCTCTACGGTGGCGTGGGGGATACGGCAGAGCTCCTGGCGGCCCGCGGCGCCCAGGTCTGGACGGTGGATGCGGACCGCAGCGCGGTGGAGTGGGCGCGGGCGCGTGAGAGCAGCCCTCAAGGCACAGGCGAGATCCACCGGCTGGTGGGGCGCGTTGAGGCGGTCCTGCACCAGCTGCCGGAGCCCGACGCGGTGGTGGCAAATCCGCCCCGCGGGGGGCTCGATGAGCGGGTGACCAGGCATCTCGAGACCTGGGCCACTGGGAGGAGTGGTGCTCGTGTGGCCTACCTCTCTTGCGATCCGGCGACGTTGGCCCGGGACCTCAAGCGGATGCCCGCGCTGCAGCTGACATCGTACCGGGCGTACGACTTGTTCCCCCACACCAGCCACGTGGAGACCCTGGCCTTGTTGGAGGTGTCGTGAGGTACACCGTCAGCATTGCCGATCGGACGGTCCAGGTCGAGGTCAAGGGCAACACGGTGCTGTTGGACGGGCGCCCCATCCGGGCGACGCTCGTGGCCATCCCTCGGACGCCTCTCAGGCAGCTCGTGGTGAACGGACAGGCCCGAACCTTCGCGATGACCCGGGGCACGGACGGCTGGAAGGTGCAGTGTGCAGGACGGTGGTGGCCCGTGGCGGTATTGGATGAGCGCACCCGCCAAGTCCGCGAGCTGACGGGGCAGCGGGCGAAGCACGCCGCCGGCGGACTCATCAAGGCTCCCATGCCAGGGCTGGTGCTACGGGTGGAGGTCGAGGTAGGGCAACGTGTCGAGCAGGGGGCCGGCTTGGTAGTGCTCGAAGCCATGAAGATGGAAAACGAGATCAAGACGCCGGGCCCGGGCGTTGTGCAAGCGATACACGTGGCGGCAGGTCAGGCGGTGGAGAAGGGGATGCCCTTGGTGGCGGTAGGTGAGCAGGAGGGTTGACCATCACGCGGGTGCCCGCTAGCATACGTGACTGTCTTAATTCAAGCACTTACACGGGTTTACGGGTATGCGCCCGGAGTCATGAAGACGTATTCGCCGAAGAAAGCAGAGCTACAGCATCGTTGGCACCTCGTGGATGCCGAGGGCGTCGCACTCGGGCGTCTCGCCAGCCGGGTCGCTCAGCTGATTCGTGGAAAACACAAGCCGACCTTCAGTCCTCACATGGACGGCGGTGACTACGTCGTCGTGATCAATGCAGAGAAGGTACGGCTGACCGGGAAGAAGCTCTTCCAGAAGCAGTACTTCAGGTACACCGGGTACGTCGGTCACGAGAAGTTCACCCCGGTAGCGCGCATGCTGGAGACACATCCCGAGCGCGTCATCGAGAAAGCCGTGTACGGGATGTTGCCCAAGAACACACTAGGACGGCAGGTGCTCCGCAAGAAGCTCAAGGTGTATGCCGGACCAGAACATCCGCATCAGGGCCAAAACCCGATCCCGATTGAGGTGAGGTAGCGCACGAGCATGACGACGGCAGCGGAACCGGAACTTCGCTGGCACGCGATCGGACGTCGCAAGACCGCGGTAGCACGGGTGTACATGACGCCGGGGTCCGGCAAGTGGGACGTGAACGGGCGCACCCTGGGGGACTACTTTCCCCGACGCTCCTTGATCCAGCACATTCAGCAGCCGTTCACGGCGACGGATACGCTGGGCGCGTTCGATGTGAAGGCTCGGCTGCGGGGCGGGGGTCTGACCGGCCAGGCCGGAGCCCTCAGGCTCGCCATCGCGCGCGCTCTAGTGGGAGCTGATGAAACGCATCGGCGCAAGCTCCGCGAGCACGGCCTGCTCACTCGTGACCCGCGGGCCGTCGAGCGCAAGAAGCCGGGGCAGCCCGGGGCGCGCAAGCGGTTCCAGTTCTCGAAGCGGTAAGGAGAGCTATTGGCAATTTGCGGTCAGCAATTCGTGAGACAGTGAGACCACGAACTGCGAATTGCGAACTGCTGTATCACTCACACCGCCCGATCTCGTGTTGGGTGTCCGTCCGACGGCGGATCGGCATGAGAGATGAAGGCGGTGGACGCATAACCCTAGGAAGAGGTACATGACCCAACCGCAGTTGCAGGATCTCCTCGAAGCGGGAGTGCATTTCGGGCATCAGACGCGCCGCTGGAATCCGAAGATGCGTCGATTCATCTTCGCCGAGCGCTCCGGCATCTACCTCATCGATCTTCAGAAGACGCTGCGCCAGCTTCAGGCAGCCCAGGACCTGCTCCGGAACGTCGTAATGCAGGGCGAGAACGTGCTCTTCGTCTGCACCAAGAGGCAGCTCAACCAGATCGTCAAGGCGGAGGCTGAGCGCTGCGGTGCGCACTGGGTCGCAGAGCGGTGGCTGGGTGGAACCCTCACGAACTTCCACACGATCAAACGTCAGATTCGCAGGCTCAGAGAGCTCGAGCAGGGCCAGGACGAGGGAACGTTCGAGTTTCTCACAAAGAAGGAGCGTCTGCACCTAGAGCGGGAACGGGTGAAGCTCAACCGCAACCTGGAAGGCATCAAGAACATGGCCCGGTTACCCGGCGCTGTGTTCGTGGTCGACGCGAAAAAGGAGCGGATCACCATTGCGGAGGCGAACAAGCTGGGCATTCCTGTTGTAGCGATCGTTGACACCAACGCCGATCCGGATCTCATAACTGTGCCCATTCCGGGTAATGACGACGCCATTCGGTCCGTATCGCTCATTACGGCGGCCATCGTGGATATCGTGGCAGAGGCACGCAAGCAGGTCCCGGTGCGAGATGTGGCCAGCGAAGCGGAGGCGTACTCGACGTATAGCACCGAGCGCGAGGAGGCGGACGAGGAAGAATCGCGGCGTCGGCGGCGACCGAGGAGAAAGCGGCGGCCCAAGCCTGAGGCCATTGCGGCTCGGCTCAAGGGCGAGGGCGAAGCGGCGGGCGCTGCTGCGCCGGAGGAGGCTCCTGCGGAGGACCGGGCGAAGTCCAAGTCCAAAGCCCGGCGGGGTGCTGCAAAGGACACCGCAGACTCGACAGAGGAGCAAGCCGGTTCGCAATCAACGGCCGCGGGCGACGATCAGGCGTAAGCCGGTTCGGCTGACCACCCCAGCCAGACCTCGCCGCCGCTGTTCAGGCTGTTGCCGGCCTTGAGGCGGCGGTTTTCACGTCGCGACAGTGATAAGAGTGAGGAGTGAGGAGTAAGGAGTACGGGTTAAGAGCAACTCTAGGATTGGCACATGGGAACAGCGATCTCAGCCAAACAAGTCAGTGCACTCCGTAGCCGGACGGGCGCTGGCATGATGGACTGCAAGAGGGCCCTCCAGGAGACCGGAGGAGATATCGACAAGGCCGTCGATCTCCTGCGCCGGAAGGGTATTGCGAAGGCCGAGAAGCGCGTCGGTCGCAGTGCACAGGAAGGAGTGGTGGCGAGCTACGTGCATTTCAACGGCAAGGTGGCAGTGCTCGTCGAAGTGAACTGTGAGACGGACTTCGTTGCACGGACTGATGACTTCCAGCAACTGGCGCGGGATATCGCCATGCACGTCGCGTCAGCCAAGCCCATCGCGGTGTCCACCGATGAGGTGCCAGCGGAGATCGTGGAGCGCGAACGGGCCATATTCGAAGCGCAGGTTGCCGAATCAGGGAAACCGGAGCAGGTGCGGGGGAAGATCGTGGAAGGCAAGCTGAAGAAGTTCTACAAGGAGAACGTGCTGCTCGAGCAGGCCTTTGTGAAGGACGACAAGAAGACCGTCGGCAACCTGGTGAAGGAAATCTCGGGTAAGGTCGGCGAAAACGTCGTCGTTCGACGCTTCACTCGCTATGAGCTGGGAGAGGAATGATGGCCGAGCTCGCCTATCGGCGGGCACTGCTGAAGCTCTCCGGTGAGGCCCTGGCCGGCAACCAGGGTTACGGACTTGACTTTGGCGTCGTTGACCAGCTCACCGATGAGATTCACGCGGTCCATCAGCTAGGTGTCAGGTTGGGGCTGGTGATCGGAGGCGGGAACATCATCCGCGGCACCGTGGCAAGTCAGCAGGGCCTGGACCGTGTGTCGGCGGACTATATGGGGATGCTGGCCACCGTCATCAACGCACTGGCGCTGCAGGACATCTTGGAACGAAAACAAGTTCACACGCGGGTTATGACCGCCATACGGATGGAGGAATTGGCGGAGCCCTACATTCGGCGGCGCGCCCAGCGACATCTCGAGAAAGGACGCATCGTGCTATTTGCGGGCGGCACCGGAAACCCGTATTTCTCTACAGATACCGCCGCCGTCCTGCGCGCCCTGGAGGTCGAGGCCGATGTGTTGATCAAGGCAACCAGCGTCGATGGTGTCTACTCGGCCGATCCCAAGACGGACCCGTCGGCGGAATTCATTCCGGAACTGTCATATCGGGAAGCGCTCGTGCAGGGGCTGAGAGTGATGGACGCGAACGCATTCGGGCTCTGCCAGGAAAACGACCTCCCGATCATCGTCATGAACGTGAACAATCGCGGCGCGGTCGCTCGGGTGCTTCAAGGCGAGCGTGTCGGCACCATCGTCCGATGAGTGAGCTACGAGAGATTACCAAGCAGGCAAGACAGCAGATGCAGAAGGCGGTGGAGAACACCAAGCGTGAGCTCGCCACCATTCGCTCCGGCAAGGCGACGACGAGCCTGCTGGATACGGTGAAGGTAGAGGCGTACGGCCAGCTGCTACCGCTCAATCAGGTCGGTACGGTGGCCGCGCCGGAACCGCGACTGCTCACGGTGCAGCCCTGGGACAGGTCCGTCATCGGCGCCGTCGAGAAGGCGATCATGACCGCCGATCTGGGACTCAATCCATCGAACGACGGCAGCGTCGTGCGCGTCCCACTCCCACTGCTCACCGAAGAGCGTCGCAAAGAGCTGGTGAAGGTGGTTCACAAACTCGCCGAAGAGGGCAGGGTCGCCATTCGGCGCGCCCGCCAGGACGCCCTCGGCGGTATCAAGAAAGTCGAGCACGTCTCCGACGACGATAAGCATCGCAGCGATGGCGAGATCCAGAAGCTGCATGACGACGCCATCGAAAAGACCGACGCCCTGGTGAAGGCGAAGGAAGAGGAGATCATGGAGGTGTGAGCGGGTGGTCGCCATCGTCCGACCGCCCGACCGCTCGATTGCCTGCCCACCCCAGCAATGTTGAGGTTCCACTGATGTCCGGGAACATGACTCGCCGCGTCGCCGTGGCTGCGGTGGCGATTCCTGCGGCGCTGGGGTTGGTATACCTGGGGGGCTGGGTGCTCGCAGGGCTGATTGCCGTGTTCGGCATCGCGGGAGCGCGGGAGATCTACCGGCTGGCAGAGCGGGGAGGTGTGCGACCTACGCCCATTGCCGGATACGTCGGCGCCGCCGGACTTCCGTTGGTGGGCTATGCGGTGCTTCCCGACGGTCTGGCGCTCGAGACTCGCTGGGCCGTCCTTGGTGGGACGGCTTGGCTGATCGCCCTGGTCGCAACGACCACCGCCACCCGCCCACCCACGGCCCGGCCCCTGGCAGCGGCGGCGGTGACTGGATTCGGGGCCGTCTATGCTGGGGGCCTCCCGGCATTCTTGCTGCTGCTGCGGCACTCGGCCCTCGTGCCCTCGCCGTGGGCCGCAACAGCGATCGTATTTCTCCCCCTGGTGCTCACCTGGGTCTGCGACAGCCTGGCCATGGCCGGGGGCTTTGCCATCGGGGGCCCCAAGCTGGCCCCGGTCCTGAGTCCGAACAAGACCTGGGCGGGGGCTGTGTCAGGCAGCCTTGGAGCCGTCGTGCTCGCTCCGTTGTACGGAGCCATCGTGCTGGCGCCCCTGGGCGTCGGCATCAGCACGTGGCTCCTGCTCGTCTTCGGAGGCGTGGTGTCGATGGCGGGGCAGGTCGGCGACGTGGCAGAATCGCTGCTCAAGCGGGAGGTCGGGGTGAAGGACTCAGGTTCCTTCTTCCCAGGCCACGGCGGCGTGCTGGACCGCTTCGACTCGCTCTATTGGGTCATCCCGACGTCCGCACTCCTGCTCACCCTGTTCGGTACCGTATGACGGTTGGCATCGCTGTCCTTGGCTCTACGGGCTCCATCGGAACCAGTACCCTGCGGGTACTCGAGCGCCAGCGGGAACGGTTCCGCGTGGTCGCCTTGACGGCATATGGCTCCGCCGACCGGCTGCTGCGGCAGGCGGCGGAGGTGGAGGCGCAGTTCGCAGGACTGGTGAACGGGGAAGCCGGTGCCAGCTCTCAACGGAATGCACGCCTCGCAGTGGGAACCGAGTGCCTGATCGAGGCGGCGACGCATCCGGACGTTGGCATCGTGGTGAACGCCGTCGTGGGGGCGGCGGGGCTCGAGGCGACCCTCGCGGCGCTCAGAGCCGGGAAGCGGGTGGCCCTTGCCAACAAGGAGACGCTGGTCATGGCGGGCGAGCTGGTGCAGGCGGCCGCTGCGGAGGGTGGGGGCGAGATCGTGCCGGTTGATTCCGAGCACAGCGCCGTGCTCCAGTGCATCACGGGCCGGAGGCCCGTGGAGCTCCGGCGGCTGATCCTCACCGCTTCAGGAGGGCCGTTCCGGGAGTGGTCCGTCGACCAGCTGCCAAGCGCTACGGCGAACGAGGCGCTGCGGCATCCCACTTGGAACATGGGTCCCAAGATCACGGTTGACAGCGCGACACTGGCCAACAAGGCACTCGAGGTGATCGAGGCACACCACCTCTTCGGCTTGGGGTACCAGGCGATAGAAGTGGTCGTGCACCCGCAGTCGATCGTTCATGCGTTCACCGAATTCGTGGACGGGTCGGTGCTGGCGCAGGTGGGCTTTCCGACGATGGAGCTGCCGATCCTGTACGCGCTGACGCATCCCCAGCGGGTAGAGGACACCGGGACGAAGCCATTCGACCCGGTGGCCGCCGGCCCGCTGACCTTCGAGCCGCTGCGGTATGACGATTTCCCTGCCTTCACCCTGGGCGTGCGAGCAGGGGCCACTGGCGGTACGGCCCCTACGGTGTACAACGCTGGCAACGAAGTGGCCGTCCAGGCGTTTCTCCAAGAGAAGATCACGTTCGGCGCCATCGGAGACGTGATCAGGGCAGTGCTCGATGCTCATGAGGTATCGCCGGCCACGGACCTGGAAACCGTGTTGGCAGCAGATCGGTGGGCCCGCGAACAGGTGGAGGAGCTTTGCTTGTCACGATAGCGGCGTTCGTGTTCGTCCTGGGCGTGCTGATCTTCGTGCACGAGCTGGGCCACTTCTTGGCCGCAAAGGCCGTGGGCGTAGGCGTCCCTCGGTTCTCCATCGGGTTCGGGTCCCCGACTCCCCTGAGGTTTCGCCGGGGTGAGACCGAATACGTGGTCGCGTGGTTTCCCCTGGGTGGCTACGTCAAGATGGCCAGCAAGGAAGAGCAGGAAGCCATGGCTCCGATAGAGGGCGGGCAGACGGCGGACGAATTCCCCGCCGACAAGCTGTTTGAGAACAAGCCCCTCCCGGCCCGCATCATAGTCATCTGTGCCGGCGTGGCCATGAACATGCTGTTCGCGTGGGTTGCCTACACGGGTCTGGCTGCGGCGTACGGCCGGACGGAAGATGCGACCACGGCGGTCGGACGCGTGGATTCGGCGGCCCTCCCGTCCAGCGCTGCTCCACTTGCTCAAGTCCCGTTCGGAGCGACGGTAATCCGCGTGAATGGGGATACGGTGCGGTCGTGGCAGGAAATGATGCGGGCCGTGTTGGATCCCACTTCAGCCGAGCTTCGGTTGGATTTCGCCGGGGATATTGAACCTCTCGTTCTCCCGGTTCGGGGAATAGACACCGAGGCACGGGCGGCTATCGCGTCGGCGATGTGGCCGGCGTGGGAGCCCCGGGCTGGGGCAGTGGCTGCGGCGTCGCCGGCTGCCGAAGCCGGGGTCGAGCCAGGCGACCTCATGGTGGCCGTGAACGGCGACACCGTCAGGGGATGGCACGACATCCCGCCGCTGGTAGAGGACCGGGCCGGCGACACGGTGCGGTTTGCCTTCCTCCGGGGCGACTCCCTGTTCGAAAGGGCCATCGTTCCTGCAGAGCGGACCATACGAGATCCGCTCAGCGGAGAAGTGCGAACGGTTGGTCAGATTGGGTTTGGCGTTCCCGACATCACCCTCCACCGGGTGCAGTATGGGCTTGGCGGTGCGGTGGTGCAGGGTGCCCGCGACACCTGGTCCGGCATAGAGCTCGTTCTCTTCACTCTCAAGGGGATCATTACCCGTCAGATCTCCACCCGGGAACTCGCCGGCCCGTTGCTGATCGGTCAGATGTCGGGCCAGATCGCCAGGGTCGGCATCAGGCCGCTCATTGCGTTCATGGCCCTGATCTCGGTCAACCTGGCCATTCTCAATCTCCTACCGATCCCGGTGCTGGACGGTGGGCACCTGCTGTTTCTCATCGCCGAGGGCGTGCGTGGCAAGCCTCTCTCCCTAGCACTCCGGCTTCGTCTGACGCAACTGGGAGTGGTTCTGCTGCTGGGCCTGATGGTCCTGGTGTTCACCAATGACATTCTGAGGCTATTTGGGGGCTGATCGGCTCAGGACTCGGGGCTACCTCCCCACCAGCACGACGAGCACTGCCACGACCAGCACCACCAGCACTGCCAGAACCGGCAGGAGCCACCTGGGCCGTTCGCGGTCCCCGGCGAGCGCCGCGAGCAGCTCGGAGGTCGCTCGAGGCGCGATCCCGAACGTCTCGGTCTTCCGGGCCGCATCCGTGAGCTGCTGGAACTCCTCATGCAGCACCTGCGCCGACGGGTACCTGTCGTCGGGATGCTTCGCGAGGCAGCGGAGAATCACCCGCTCGAGCCGCGCAGTGACGTCTGGGCGCTTCTTGCGGGGAGCCACCGGCTGATCCTCCACGTGCATCCTGGCCAGCTCGAACCAGTCAGTAGATCGGAAGGGCACCTCACCGGTCGTGGCCTTGTACAGGGCGACACCAAGGGCGTAGAGATCGCTGCGCCCGTCGAGGGTGCGGCCCTGGGCCTGCTCCGGAGAGATGTACTGGGGGGTGCCGATGGTCATGTTGACGCCCGTCGCCGACACGTATCCCGAGACAGCCCGTGCGATGCCAAAGTCGGCAATGACGGCCGTCCCGTCCTCGGCGAGCAGCACGTTGTCCGGCTTGATGTCCCGATGGACAAACCCCTTCTCGTGGGCGAAGAACAGGCCCGCCGTCACGTCTGTGGCGATGCGCACGAGAGTCTCTTCGGAAAGCCGCCCCTCACGCTCCAGCAGCGAGCGGAGGGAATCCGGATAGAGGTTCATGCTGAAGAACGTGAAGCCGTCAGCTTGGCCGACCTCCAGGATCCGGACGATGTTGGGGTGCCTGAGCTCCGAGGCAACGCGGGACTCATTGCGGAACCGTCTGTCGAACTGAGGGTCGCCTGCGTACCGCGGCTTGAGGATCTTCAACGCCACGGGTGCTCGGTCGGCAGTGCGATGGGCGGCGAACACCCAGGCAAAGCCGCCCTGGCCGATCAGGCCGTCCAGCATGTACGGGCCGACGGTGCGGCCCACGAGTTCCTCGGGATGCAGCGTCATGTGCGGTCTTTACAGTGTCGTGGAGGGCGGCTAAATTGGCCTGTTACCGTAAAATACGGGCTTTGCCGGCAGGCTCTGCCCGCGCTTTGGAGGATACACTTTTCATGAGTTTTGACAAGCAAGCGGTGGTCCGAAGATTCGGGAAGCACCCGACAGATACCGGGTCAGCGAGGGTGCAGATTGCCTTGCTGACCGAGCGCATCAATGCGCTCACGGACCATTTCCGCACTCACAAGAAAGACCACCACGGGCGGCGTGGGCTGCTAATGATGGTGAGTACGCGACGTCGTCTGCTGGATTACCTCAAGAGGACCGACCTCGACAGCTATCGTCAACTCATTGAGGAGCTTGGCCTCCGCCACTAGCAGCTCGGTGCCGGCTTGGGGCATCCGGGACGAGCACCCTGGAGGCCCCCGCATGTCCTCCAGTGCTCAACAAGGAAGATCAAGGTGCAGCACGTAGAACGACCCTTCGCCGGCCGGAAGGTTCGCGTCGAAACTGGGCGGTTGGCGAAACAGGCGGCGGGGAGCGCCGTGGTGCAGTTTGGCGACACCATGGTGCTGGCGGCCATTACGGTCGCCGACAGTGAGTCGTCACTCCCATTCTTCCCACTCACCGTGGAATACCGGGAGAAGAGCTACGCTGCGGGAAAGATCCCGGGCGGGTTCTTCAAGCGGGAGGGGCGGCCCGGCGAGGAAGAGATCCTGGCGGGGCGGCTTATCGATCGCTCAATCAGGCCCCTGTTCCCGCAGGGGTTCCAGCATGAGGTGCAGGTATTCGTCTACGTCCTCTCGGCGGACCAGGAGAACGATGCTGACGTACTGGGCATCACGGCGGCTTCACTCGCGCTGTCGCTGTCCCGGGTGCCGTGGGAAGGGCCGATTGCCGGGGTTCGCGTTGGCCGGTTGGATGGCCAGTGGATTCTCAACCCCACGTTTCAGGAATTGGAGCTCAGCGACGTGGACATGGTCGTGTCGGGGGATGCTGACTCGATCACCATGGTCGAAGGCGGTGCCCTCGAGGTGACCGAGGAAGAGATTGCCGACGGTCTGGCAGTCGCCCAGGAAGGCATCGCCACATTGGTGGCGATGTTGAAGGAAGTCACGGCCGAAGTTGGCGCACCGAATATGGAGTGGACTAGGTCGGAGCCGCCTGCGGAAGTGACTGATCAGGTACGGGAGGCTGCGGGCGACCGTGTCAAGGAAGCGCTGACCATTGCCGAGAAGACCGAACGGGTCCAGGCGTTGGCGTCGGTCCGGTCCGATATCCTCGACCGGTTTTCCGAAGAATTCCCCGACCACATCGAGGGGATCAAGCTCGTGTTGGATGAGATCGAGGCCACCACCATGCGCGAGCAGGTGCTCGATCGGGGGGAGCGGGTCGATGGGCGGGACCTCGACACGGTTCGGTCTATCACCTGCGACGTGGGGCTATTGCCGCGAGTTCACGGATCGGCACTGTTCACCCGCGGCCAGACCCAGGCGTTGGTGAGCACCACGCTGGGCACGGTATCCGACGAGCAGCGCATCGAGAACATCGATGTGGCGCAGGAAACTACCAAGAGCTTCATGCTGCACTACAACTTCCCACCCTTCTCGGTCGGTGAGGTGCGGCCGGTACGGGGCGTGTCGCGGCGCGAAATCGGGCATGGAAGCCTCGCAGAACGGGCGCTTCAGGCGCTGCTACCGCCTTACGATGAGTTTCCGTACACCATTCGTCTGGTATCGGACATTCTCGAATCCAATGGGTCGTCGTCGATGGCGACGGTGTGCGGTGGCTCCCTGGCGCTCATGGATGCCGGGGTGCCGATGAAGGCGGCGTGCGCCGGCGTGGCAATGGGTCTCATCAGGGAGAACGACCGAGTCGCAGTCCTCACCGATATCCTCGGCACCGAGGATCACCTCGGTGATATGGACTTCAAGATCGCCGGGACGCGTGACGGCGTGACCGCCGTGCAGATGGACATCAAGGTCAAGGGCCTGGACCTCACGATCATTCGTCAGGCACTGGTCAAGGCGCGACAGGCACGGCTGCATATCCTCGACGTCATGGCGCAGACTATGGAGCGACCCCGGGGCACGTTGTCCAAGTACGCGCCCCGGATCATCACGATTCAGATCAATCCGGAGCGGATCGGCGACATCATCGGGCCGAAGGGCAAGGTCATTCGTGGGATCCAGGAAGAAACCGGTGCGGAGATCAACGTCGACGACTCCGGGCTCGTGACTATCTCATCGGTGGACGGTGATGCTGGTGAGCGGGCGCGCGAGATGGTGGAGTCCATCGTTGAGGAACCGGAGGTGGGGGCAGTGTATGAAGGCACGGTCAAGAGCACGACGGCGTTCGGCGCGTTCGTCGAGATTCTGCCCGGACGGGAGGGACTCCTCCACATATCCGAACTCCAGCACGAGCACACCCGCCGCACGGAGGACGTGGTCAACAAGGGTGACAAGGTGCGTGTGAAGCTTCTGGAGATCGACGACCGTGGGAAGATGCGGCTCTCACGCAAGGCCTTGCTAGAGAAGACTAGTCCAGCCGGGCGCTGATCACCGCGATGCAGACCGTCAAGCTTGACGAGCGGCTGTATCGCACTAACGCCGAGAACGGCGTTACCGTTCTTTCCGAGGTCCTCCCCGGCGTCCGCTCGGTGGCGGTCGGCATCTGGGTAAAGTCCGCCTCGGTGCATGAAGAAGCCGCTAAGATGGGCGTGTCCCATCTCCTCGAGCACATGGTGTTCAAGGGAACCGAGCGTCGCAGCGCCCGGGACATCGCCCTCGAGCTCGAGGTGCGTGGGGGCGCCCTCGATGCGTTCACGTCGCGGGAGTACACCTCGTACCAAGCGCGGGTGCTGGACGAGGACCTACCCCGGGCTCTGGACGTGTTGACCGACGTCGTCCGGAACCCAGCACTCCGAAACAAAGACCTGGAGCTGGAGCGGAAGGTGGTGCTGGAGGAGATCAGCACCGTCGAAGACACGCCCGATGACCTCGTGTTCGAGCTGCACGCACAGACCATGTGGCCGACCCATCCCTATGGATTCTCCATCCTGGGGACGCGCGACACGGTCGGCGGGCTGGATGCCGACGATCTACGGGCCTTGCACCGCCGGGCCTATCATCCCCGTCACGTAATCATTGCGGCCGCCGGCAGCCTCAATCACGAGCTTCTGGTGAAGCTCGCGGCCAAGTGCGGCTGGTTCACCTACGACCCAGGTCCGCAGCCGCCGGCGGTCGCCCCAGTCCCCGCCGCCGGCCGGACGACCCGGCGGGTGCAGCGGGATACGGCGCAGGCGCACATCGTGTTGGGGACCGATACGTTTGCGTACCGGGACGCCCGGCGCGAGCCGCTGATGTTGTTGAACACGGTGCTCGGCGGTGGCATGTCGAGCCGGCTGTTCCAGCGGGTCCGGGAGGAGCTAGGCCTCGCGTATGCTGTATCCACGTATCAATCGTTCTACCTCGAGACCGGCGTTACGGGCGTCTACGTGGGGACGCACCCTTCGACAGCCGATCAAGCCGTCGAGGTGATTCTGGGAGAACTCAACACCCTCGCCTCCGCAGGGCTGTCCGGCAGCACGCTGGCAGAAGCCAAGCAACAGCTGAAGGGCCAAATCACGCTCGGCCTGGAGAGCCCCACAGCGCGGATGTACCGGCTGGCGACAGTCGAACTCTATGGAGAGCCGTATCGCACCATCGACCAGCTGCTTGCCGATGTCGACGGGATCCCGGGAGACGAGGTCGCCGCGGTAGCGGAGGAGTTCTTCGATCCGGCACGACAGACCGTTGTGTGGCTCGGGCCGAATTGAGTCTCACCAGCTTTGCAACGAGGATCCGATGATCATTGGTGTTCCGAAGGAGATCAAGACGGCGGAGAACCGCGTAGCGTTGGTGCCCGGAGCCGCAGAGGCACTGCGCGCCGACGGTCACACCGTGCTCGTCCAGCGCACGGCGGGAGAGGGAAGTGGTTTCGCGGACGATCTCTACGAGGCGGCCGGTGCCACGCTGGTGGCGGACGCCAAGGACGTGTGGGCTACGGCCGACATGGTCCTGAAGGTGAAAGAGCCTATCGAGCAGGAGTGGCCCCACTTACGCCCCGGCCAAGTCGTGTTCACGTACTACCACTTTGCAGCCAGCGAGAAATTGACCCGGGCCATCATGGACTCGGAGGCCATCGCCATCGCCTACGAGACGGTTCAGCTTCCCTCCGGCGAGTTGCCGCTGCTGACACCCATGAGTGAAGTCGCCGGACGCATGGCCGTGCAGGAGGGTGCCAAGTACCTCGAACGCTTCTACGGAGGGCGGGGCATCCTGCTCGGCGGGGTGCCGGGTGTCCTTCCGGCTGAGGTCGTGATCATTGGGGGCGGCGTCGTGGGAACCAACGCCGCGAAGATGGCGGCAGGGCTTGGGGCCCATGTAACCGTACTCGACGTCTCCCTCGAGCGCCTGCGCTACCTGTCTGACGTCATGCCGGCCAATGTCGACCTGGTGTACTCCGATCGTCACAACCTGCTGGAACTACTGGAGATTGCGGATCTGCTCATAGGAGCCGTGCTCGTACCAGGCGCCAAGGCACCCCACCTAGTGAAACAACCAGACCTCAAGCGCATGAAGAAGGGTGCCGTCATCGTCGATGTGGCGGTCGACCAGGGCGGTTGTGTCGAGACAATCAGGCCGACGACTCACGATAAGCCGACCTACGTCGTGGACGATGTGGTTCATTACGCCGTCACGAACATGCCCGGCGGTGTGCCCCGCACCTCTACTCTAGCGCTCACCAACGCGACCTTTCCTTACGCCCAGCGGCTGGCACGGGATGGCTGGCGGGCGGCGTGCCAGGAGGATCACGCCCTCTGCCTTGGCCTCAATGTGATCGACGGGAGGGTCGTCTATCCCGGCGTGGCAGAGGCATTCGGGCTGCAGCTCAGCGACCCGGCGGTGCTCATCTGAGTGGGGTGGGGGCGGCGGGAATCGGTAAGTTCCCGTCTTGTCATAACTTAGGGTGTCAGTTATGTTGTGGGCGCTTTCAACCGTCGGGGGTGCCCGCATCCCGCCCCCCACCTCCAGTTCCTCTAACATGAAGCCGATGCGCTGGGGCAAGCTGAGCTTAGACAACATCCTGCCGGCCAACGAGATCGCCGTCGATCTGGGGACCTCGAACACCCTGATATACGTGCGGGGCGAGGGCATCGTCCTCAACGAGCCCTCGGTCGTGGCGGTGGAGAAGTCCAGCGGCAAGGTCAAGGGCATTGGGCTGGAAGCCAAGCGCATGCTCGGCCGGACGCCCGAGGGGATACTGGCGGTACGACCGCTCAAAGACGGTGTCATCGCCGACTTCGACGTCACCGAAAAGATGCTCCGTTACTTCCTTTCCACGATCATTCAGAGGCACTTCTTCCGGGTGAAGCCTCGGGTGATCGTCTGTGTCCCCAGCGGGATCACCGAGGTCGAGAAGCGTGCAGTGCGCGACAGTGCCCACTCGGCCGGCGCCAAAGAGGTCTACATGGTGGCAGAACCGATGGCGGCGGCGATCGGCGTGGGACTGCCAGTGGAGACCCCGACGGGGAACATGGCCATTGACATTGGCGGCGGCACGACGGAAATCGCCGTGATCGCCCTCTCCGGTATCGTCAGCGATACCTCGATCCGGACCGGCGGCGACGAGATGGATCAGGCCCTCGTCCAGTTCATGCGCAAGAACTACAACCTTCTCATTGGCGAGCCGACGGCGGAAGCGATCAAGATTCAGATCGGCAGCGCCGTGCCGCAGAAGGACGAGAACGAAATGGAGGCAAAGGGGCGTGACCTGGTTTCCGGCATCCCCAAGGTCGTGCGCGTCCACTCCAGCGAGGTCCGTGAGGCGATGCAGGAGCCGCTCCAGCAGATCATTGACGCCGTGCGACACACCCTCGAGATCACGCCGCCCGAGCTCGCCAGCGACATCGTCGATCGGGGGATCGTCATGGCCGGTGGAGGTTCCCTCATTCGGGGCCTCGATGTAGCACTCTCCCAGGAAACGGCACTCCCCGTCCGAGTGGACGAGGATCCCCTGACCTGTGTGGTGCGGGGCACGGGCCGCATCCTGGAGGATCCAGAGAAGTACCGCTCCGTGCTCAGCAGGTAACGCACCGTGAGCTTTGCGCCCGATCGGTTCTCGTCGCGCCGCGACACGCTGGCATTCGCCATCTGCCTGGTGCTCTCGGTCGCCGCCCGGCTTGCCCCGCCGGCGGTGCAGGATTCGGTCTCCCTGACCATCAGCGAAACCGTGCTGGCTCCGTTTCTGGCTCTGCAGAACCAGGCGGAGCTCATCAAGGCCTCTCGTGGCCGGTATGCGCGGCTGGTCAGGTCCCGCGACTCGGCGCTCGTGGCGGCATTGGCCGCCCAGGCTGTCCACGAGGAGAACGAGCGACTACGGGAGATCCTCGCGCTATCGGCACGACTCCCGGCGCACCATGTGTCTGCCGAAGTGCTTCCCCAAGCGGCGCCCACCAGCGGGCTCATGGCAGTGCTTTCGGCCGGACGGACTAGTGGCGTGACACCGAAGGCCCCGGTGGTGGCCCCCGGCGGCCTGGTGGGGGTGATCCGCAGCCCAGCGGCCACGACGTCGGTGGCGCTGCTGTGGACGCATCCCGATTTCCGAGTGAGTGCCATGACGCTCGACGGCTCAGTGTTCGGAATCGTGGCCCCGCGGGGCACCGAGGGGCCGAACACGATGCTGCTCGAGCTCCGGGGGGTGCCGTATCGGGATCGGGTGGAACCTGGCACGATGATCTACACTTCCGGTCTCGGTGGACCCAGCGGCGTCTACCCCCGCGGCATTCCCATTGGGACCGTTATCGCGGTCGGGGAAGAGCGTGAGGGGTGGTCGCGGACTTACGTCGTACGCCCCGCCGTTCACCCGGCAGCCATCTCGCACGTGGTGATCCTGACTGGCGCGGCAATCGACGTGCGGGAGGCGTTCCTCGAGCGTCCATGACCCGGCGGCGCGAACAGTACCGCTTGGGAGCTGTCCTCCTGCTCCTGTTGGTGCTGCATTTCGCGTTGCGCCCGTTCCTCGGCGACTTCCGTAGCACTCCGGACTTCATCCTTCTAGCACTCCTCGTGTTTGCGATCCGCGCGCGCCCCGGGCAGGCGGCGGTGGCTGGTTTTCTCGTTGGACTGCTGGTGGATTCCCTCACACCGGTGGCGTTTGGAGCTGCTGCCCTCGCCCATACGTGCGTCGGTTATCTCGCAGCGTGGGGCAAGGCGGTCTTCTTTGCCGAGAACCTGCTGGTGAACGCAGGGTTCTTCTTTGGGGGAACGTGGCTCCGGGATCTCCTTGTCATGGTCGCCGGTCGGCACATGGAGGACTCGGTCTTTTGGTGGCAGTTGGTCTTCTGGTCCCCCTTGAAGGCCATCACCACCGCAGTGGTTGGGGTGCTGGTGCTCCTGGTGTTTCGCCGCTGGCTTCAGATTAGAATTAGCAAGTGACCTGGCAGCACCCGCACGACCTTGCTCGCAGGGCGCGAGTCGGGCGGCTCGTCGTCTTGGCCGTGTTCGGCATCCTCGCGCTCATGTTCTTCCGCGTTCAGGTCGTGAGTTCCGCCCGGTATCAACTCCAGTCGGAAGAGAACCGCCTGCGACAGGTGCCCCTCCCGGCACCTCGGGGCCTGATTGTCGATCGCAACGGCACAGTACTGGCGGAGAACGTACCGGGGTACTCCGTTGCGCTGCTGGCGTCGTCCCCTGAGTCGCTGACTGCCGTGCTCGCACGACTGAGCCCGATCCTACCCCTCGACTCAGCCCACGTCGCCAGCATTCAGCGCCGTTACCGGCAGGCACCGACGGAGCCGGTGATGATCCAGCGCGATGCAGCCTTCGAGGTGGTGTCCGCGCTGGAGGAGCAACGCGTCTGGAACCCGGGTCTCGTGATCCAGAGCGATCCGAAGCGGTACTATCCTCATGGCCCAGTCGCAGCGCATCTATTGGGGTACGTAGCGGAAGCCACCGAGGAGGAGGTGCGGGAGGGGAAGGTCCGCCGTGGCGGCGTACTGGTAGGGCGAGACGGTTTGGAGAGGCAATACGACGACCTGTTGCGTGGTCAGGATGGTTTCAAGTTCGTGGAAGTGGATGCGCTAGGCCGGACGGTCCGGGAGGCCCGGGAAGAAGCGACCCTGGCACCGGAGCCCGGCCAGACCCTGCGCACCACCGTTGACATTGAGCTCCAGCAGTACATTCGAGACAACTTCCCACCCGATAGCCGCGGCGCCGTGGTGGCGTTGGACCCCCGCAATGGGGAGGTGCTGGCGCTCTACTCGGCTCCGAGCTTCGACCCCAATGCCTTCATTGGCGGGTACGATCCCGAGCGGTGGACGGAGCTGAGGGAATCGGAGGAATACCCGCTGTTCAACCGGGCCACGCAGGCCCGGTACCCGCCCGCGTCGCCCTGGAAGCTTGCCATGGCAACCATGGCCCTCCGGCGAGAGGTCGTCACGATGGACTCGCGGATGGACATCTCATGCACCGGCGGGATGCGGTACTACAACCGGTACTTTCGATGCTGGAAGATCGAAGGGCACGGTGACCTCACGCTGGCTGAGGCCATCCAGCAGTCTTGCGACGTGTACTTCTATCAGCTCGGGCTGAAGCTGCGGCTCGAGAATCTGCTGCACGATGCTGTGGAGTTGGGGTTCCGGGAGCGGACCGGCGTGGATCTACCCAACGAGTATCAGCCGCTCTTCCCACCCTCCACTGAGTACTACAACCGGCAGTACGGTCCCCGGGGCTGGACCAACGCCGTGACGCTCAACCTGGCGATCGGCCAAGGCGAGAATTCACAGACGCTGATCAACATGGTTCGGTTCTACGCTGCCCTTGCCAGCGCCTCGGGGACGGCACCGGAACCGCGGTTGGTACCTGGGAAGCCAGGACGAAGCCGGAGCCTGCAGCTCTCGGCGAGCTCGATCTTCGGTCTGCGAGAGGCTCTGGTCGGGGTCGTGGCTGGCGGCACGGCCGCGGCGGCACGGATCGCCGATCTCCGAATCGCGGGGAAGACGGGTACCGCGCAGAATCCGCAGGGTCCGGACCACGGCTGGTTCATCGCGTTTGCGCCGGCGGAGGACCCGGTTATCGTGGTAGGGGCGATCGTGGAATTCGCCGAGCACGGCTCATCGGTGGCGCGCCTGGTCACTCCGATCATTGCGCGGCATCTCCTCGGGCCCGATGCCGTGCCCACGCGGGCGGCGGACTACCAGCTCCAGACTCCTGCCGACTCGGCTCCGGAGCCGGTTCCCATCCTCCCCGACACCTCCTTCTTCCGCTCTCCCGCCGACACAGCAGTCAGTGCAGGCACACCGACTCGATAGATCGCTCCTGGTCACGACAGCGGTGCTGGTCGTGGTGGGGATGCTCACGCTGTATTCCGCTGGGCAGACCGACGTGCCGTCGTTTGTGACCGAGATCTGGAAGCGCCAGCTGCTCTGGCTGGTCCTTGGAATCGTGGGAGCCATCCTCATGTTCCGGGTGTCTCCGCGAATCCTGGAGTGGGCGACCCCCTACGCGTATGGGATCGCGATAGCACTACTCATCCTCACGCTGCTGGTTGGGACGGGAGCCGGTACTGCGGCGAGTGCCAAGTCGTGGCTCGCCGTCGGCGGCGTCCGCATCGGTCAACCGGTCGAGGCGGCGAAGCTCGCCACCATCCTGATGCTGGCGCGCCACCTCGCTGGGAAACGCGAGGCGCCAGCAACACTGGTGGAGATCGTCCCGTCCCTGGTCATCGTCAGCGTTCCGTTCTTGCTGGTGGCGCTGCAACCCGACTTGGGTAGCGCCATTGTCTTCCTCGGCATTCTCTTCGCGATGCTGTTCTGGGTGGGCGTGAAGGGGTGGCTGCTGCTGCTACTTGCTTCGCCGTTAATAAGCCTGCTCCTCGGCTTCAATGAGTACCCCTGGAGTGCCTGGATCGTCGTGCTGACACTGATCCTGCTCGTGGTTCGTCCCTACGTACTGGAAGGGCTGGTGGTATGGCTGACGAACGTGGCGATGGGAGTAGTGGTCCTCAAGCTGTGGCAGACGCTCGCTCCGTATCAGCAGAACCGCCTGCTGTCGTTCCTGAATCCGGAGCTCGATCCGCGGGCGACGGGATGGAACATCATTCAGTCGAAGGTGGCGATCGGATCTGGCGGCATCTTCGGCAAGGGATTCGCCGAGGGAACGCAGAAGCGGCTGGCGTTTCTCCCGGAGCAGCACACGGATTTCATTTTCTCTGTCATCGGTGAAGAACTCGGCTTCATCGGCGTCTTGGTGATCCTCGCGCTGTTCACAGCGTTATTGATGGTCCTGGTCCGCATCGCCCGTGGTGCGACCGACACGTACTCTTCCGTCCTGGTTCTAGGGGTCGCCAGCATGGTCTTTACGCATGTCTTCGTGAACGTCGGAATGACGGTTGGACTCATGCCAATCGTTGGCATTCCCTTGCCGTTCTTCTCGTATGGGGGTTCGTTCTTGGTCACCTGTTTCGTCGCCGTCGGCTTGGCGCTACGGATGGCCTGGGAATCACGATTATCGGGCTACGCCGCGTTGTGAAGCGGTACGGCTGGGGACTGGCGCACCCCGAGCGCACCAGCGAGATTGATGCCTTGCTGTGTGATCCCGCCTCACGGACGTGAGGCAGAGAGTGTGATCCTTCCGTATGGCGTGGTTTCGTAAGGACCGCAGGCGGCGGACGGCCCAGCGCGAGAAGCTGGAAATCCCGGCGGACGCATGGGACAAGTGTGAGGTCTGCGGTCATGTCGACATATCGGAGAAGTTCGAACGCGCCCTTCAAGTCTGCCCAGGTTGCGGGTATCACCGGCGGATCCCCGGACGTCGCTACATCGAACTCCTCACCGACGCCGGGAGCTTCACCGAACTGTTCACCGACATGCGGTCTGCGGATGCGCTGCAATTCGAGGGCTATGCCGACCGCCTGGTGATAGCGGAGAGAAAGGCAGGTCCGCAGGATGCCATGGTGGCGGGTTGTGGCACGCTGACGGGCATCGAGATCAACATCGGCGCCATGGAGTTCGCCTTCATGGGAGGGTCCATGGGCTCCGTGGTGGGAGAAAAGGTCGCACGGTTAGCTGACCGCTCCGTGCAACGGTCCGCGCCCCTGGTCCTGGTATCAGCATCCGGCGGCGCCCGCATGCAGGAGGGCGTGCTCAGCCTCATGCAGATGGCGAAGACCTCAGCGGTGATGGCCCGGCTCCGGGAGGCGGGAACCCCCTACGTCTCCATCTTGACGAACCCGACGACCGGCGGCGTGTCGGCTTCCTACGCGATGCAGGGTGACGTGAACCTTGCCGAACCGGGAGCGGTCATCGGCTTTGCCGGACCTCGCGTCATCAAGCAGACGATCGGCCAGGATCTTCCCAAGGGATTCCAGACAGCGGAGTTCCTCGTCGAGCACGGGATGGTGGATGCCGTGGTTCCTCGTCCCCAACTAAGAGATACCACTGCGCGGCTGCTGCGGATGATGCAGGGACTCGAACCGGCGGGGGCCGCCACCTGACACTCACCTTCGAGGAAGCCGTTCAGTTCCTCTTTCCACGTTCTGCCGGCGATAAGGATTGGTCCCTGGGGCCCACCCGAGCCTTGCTCGAGCGGTTGGGTCACCCCGAGCACCACTTCCACGCCATACACATCGGCGGCACCAACGGCAAGGGGTCGGTTGCCGTCCTGATTGCCGCAGCGCTTTGCCAAGCCGGGACCCGGACCGGTCTGTACACGTCGCCTCACCTGGTGGACGTGCGGGAGCGGATGGTGGTGGACGGCCGACCGCTGACTCGGGCGGCCTTTGCCCAGTGGACCGAGTTCCTGAGGGAGGCTATCGAGGAGGTCGACGCCAGCTTCTTTGAGGCCACAACGGCCATCGCCTTCGCCGACTTTGCGGCACGGGGCGCCGACGTGGCCGTCGTGGAAGTCGGTCTCGGTGGACGCCTTGACAGCACCAACGTGCTCGAGCCCGTGGTCAGCGCGGTGACACACGTTACCCGGGATCACACCGAGTATCTCGGAGCGTCACTCCAGAGCATAGCGATGGAGAAGGCTGGCATCGCGAAACCCGGAGCGCCGTTTGTGATCGGCGAGACGGATTCGCAGCTCACCGCAACGCTTCGTGAGGCGGGCCGGGCAGCGGGCGCCCGCGTGATCGCGGTGCCACCGGATGCCCGCTACGAAGGCCCCCTTGGGCTGCTGGGCCCGCACCAGAGGCGGAACGCGGCAGTAGCGCAGGCCGTGCTAGCTGCCCTGCCAGACGATCTCCAACCTCCGGGCGAGGCAGTGGCTCGAGGGTTTGCCTCGGCTCGGCTTCCCGGTCGCCTGGACCGTCGGGGGAAGTGGATCTTCGACGTGGCTCATAACCCGGGGGGGATGGTAGCGCTGGTCGAGGCACTCTCCGTGCTGACGCCCCCGAGACCCGTGCATGCCCTGGTCAGCGTCCTCGGCGACAAGGATTGGGTGCGGATGATCGAGCTCCTGCGCGAGGCCGTCGACGCCGTTTGGCTCACCAGCCCCCCGTCAGCGCCAGCTGAGCGACGGTGGGATCTCGACGCTGCCGGTTGCCGGTTCAGCAGTGCGGTCGTGGAGGCCGACTTCGCACGGGCGCTCCAGGGCGTGCAGCAGGGTGCAGCCACCGTCGTCGTGGCAGGCTCATTCCACACCGTGGGAGACGCAATGGCGCGCTTGCCCGGATTCGCGCCGCTCCGGTAGATTGTTGCGATGCAATCCCAGGGTTTGCCCGGTTTCCGCGATTTTTTCCCCGACGAGACCGCTTTTCGCAATCACATGTTTGCCGTGTGGCGCAGCGTCGCCGCACGGTACGGGTTTGAGGAGTACGACGGGCCGCCGTTGGAGCCCCTCGAGCTGTACACGCAGAAGAGCGGTGACGAGATCGTCGGGCAGCTGTACACCTTTGCTGACAAAGGCGGTCGGGCGGTGTCGCTCCGCCCGGAGATGACCCCGACACTGGCCCGGATGGTGGCACTGCGGGCCCGGGCGCTCAAGAAGCCGATTCGCTGGTTCTCGATACCCCAGCTGTTCCGCTATGAGCGACAGCAGCGGGGTCGGCTGCGTGAGCATTTCCAGCTGAACATGGACATTGTCGGCGAGCCCGGGCCCCTGGCGGATGCGGAGCTGATTGCGGCAGCCGTTGACGCGGTTCGTGCCTTCGGGTTGACCGACCAGAACTTCCGGGCGCGCATTTCCGACCGACGGGTAGCTCATGCTCTCCTGGCGGCACAAGGGCTCACGGACTCGCAGATCGCCATCGCCTACCTCCATATCGACAAGCTCGACCGAGAGGAGCGCCAAGCTCTGGTCGAGAGCCTGGGGCGACAGGCGAACCTCTCGGCAGCCGCAGCGGAGCAGGTGCTCGATATTGGCACAGTCAAAGACTTGGAAGCCCTTCGCGCGGCTCTGGCTGGCGCGTCCCTCGATGACGAGGTGGGAGCCGAGCTGGCGGAGTGTGTCGACGCCCTTGCCGCGATGGGGTTGGCTGATTTCGTAGACGTCGACCTCTCGGTGGTACGTGGGTTGGCGTACTACACAGGCATCGTGTTCGAGCTGTTCGACGCGCAACGCTCACTGCGGTCCATCTGCGGGGGTGGCCGCTACGATGGACTCCTCAAGGTATTGGGTGGCGTTGACCTCCCGGCGACCGGGTTCGGAATGGGGGATGTGGTCCTCGGCGAAGTCATCAAGCAGCATTGTCCCTCCACCCAGCCCGGGCCACAGCTCGACGCCTTCCTCGTCGCGGTCACCGCCGAAGACCTGCCGCACGTCCTCCGGCTAGCGCATGACCTCCGCGAACGGGGCAGGGCAGTGGAGTTTGCGTTGAAGCAGCAGTCGGTCACGAAGCAGTTCAAGCTGGCAGCCGCCCGATCGGCGCGCCGGGCCGTCCTGATAGGACCGGACGAGCGTGTTGCAGGTGTCGTGGTAGTGCGAGATCTGGAGACTGGTGAGGAGGAGCGGGTGGAGGTGTCGAGACTGATGGAGGATTACGGATGGTAGAGTCGGTGCTGGCTTCGGCGCACGAACGATCTAGGACTATCGAGGGATGAGCAACGAGCAGCGAATCACGCCCCGGGCGGAAGATTTCAGCGCCTGGTACAACGACGTGATCATGCGGGCCGAATTGGCGGATTACTCGCCAGTCCGAGGCTGTATGGTCATCCGGCCCCGTGGCTTTCGCATCTGGGAGCTCATGCAGGGTGCCCTTGACGCCAAGTTCAAGGAGACGGGACACGAGAATGCCTATTTCCCGCTGTTCATCCCGGAGAGCTTCCTGGCGAGGGAGGCGGAGCACGTCGAGGGCTTTGCCCCACAGACGGCGGTGGTCACACGCGGTGGGGGCAAGGAGCTCGAGGAGCGCCTCGTGGTGCGCCCCACCTCGGAAACGATCATCTACGCGATGCTGGCAAAGTGGGTACAGAGCTACCGTGACCTCCCCGTTCTGTTGAACCAGTGGGCCAACATCGTGCGGTGGGAGATGAGGACGCGGCTGTTCCTGCGTACCACCGAGTTCCTGTGGCAGGAGGGGCACACGGCGCACGCCACGCAGGAGGAGGCGGAGCAAGAAACGTTGCTCATTCTCGGACTGTACCGCCAGTTCATGGAAGAGTGGATGGCGCTGCCCGTCATCACGGGGGTGAAGACGGAATCGGAGAAGTTCGCCGGAGCGGTCCGGACCTACGCGTGCGAGGGCCTCATGCAGGACAACAAGGCGCTCCAAGCTGGGACCTCACACTTCCTGGGTCAGAACTTCGCTAAGGCGTTCAATGCCCAGTACCAGACGGCCAGTGGCGGGTTGGAGTACGTGTGGAGCACCTCCTGGGGCGTGTCGACCCGGCTGGTCGGCGGGCTCGTTATGACCCACGGCGACGATGTCGGGCTGGTGTGTCCGCCCAAGCTAGCCCCGGAGCAGGTGGTGATCGTGCCGATCTGGAAGTCGGGCGACGAGAAGGATGCCGTCCTGAGGGTGGCCCGCCAAGTAACGGCGGAGCTTCAGGCTGCTGAGCTGAGAACCACTCTGGACGGCCGGGACAGCGTCAAGCCAGGTGCGAAGTACTACGAATGGGAGAGCCGCGGCGTTCCGGTGCGGTTGGAGATCGGCCCTCGGGATGCCGAGAAACAGCAGGCGGTGCTGGCCCGGCGCACCGGTGGGAAGGCGCCGGTTCCCCTTGCTGGTATCACGGACGTCACCTCCCGCGCCCTGATCGAGATCCAAGCTGGCCTGCTCGAGGCCGCCCGGGTGTACCGAGAGCAAAATTCGGTCAGAGGAGTGACGAAGGATCAGCTCATTGAGCTCATGGACGGCCCAGGCGGGTTTGCATACGGGGGCTTCTGCGGCGACGTCGCATGCGAGGAGGCGATCAAGCAGCGGACGAAGGCCACCATCCGCGCGCTTCCCGATCCGGAGTTTCAGTCTGATCCGGCGCCCACGACATGTGTCTGGTGCGGCGACAAGTCGGTGACGGAGGCGGTGTGGGCACGAGCCTACTGAGTGCGAGCCGGGAACTCGTCGCGCGGATCGCCGGCGACGTTGGGACCCCGGTGTACATCTACGACGCCAGCGCTATCCGGGAGCGATACTGTGAGTTAACCCGGGCGCTGGCGTCGATTCCTCACCACGTCTTCTACTCCGTCAAGGCGAACAGCAATCTCGCCATCCTGGATCTTCTCCGCAGCCTCGGTGCTGGAGCCGATATCGTGTCCGGCGGCGAGCTGGCAAGGGCGCTTCGGGCGGGGTTCGAGCCTGAGCAGATCATCTTTAGTGGGGTAGGGAAGACGCCCGCCGAACTCGACTCGGCTCTCCGGGCCGGGGTGGGGGTGGTCAACGTCGAGTCGTTCGCCGAGCTAAGGGCGCTAAGGGCCATCGCGGACGAGCAGGGGGTCGTGGCCCGGTTCGGTATCCGTGTCAATCCGGACGTCACTACGAACACCCATCCCTACACCCAGACCGGCGGGAGGGGCATGAAGTTCGGTGTACCTATGGACGAGGTGATGGGGATCGCTCAGTGGGCTCTGAGGCAGTCGGCCTTGGAGCAGCACAGCATCGGCATGCACATCGGATCGCAGATCCTCGAGTCGGGAGAATACCGCGAGGGAGCGGACAAACTCGCGCGCATCGTGGATGAGATTCGTGCCGCCGGAGTGCACACGCTGCGCAACGTTGACGTGGGCGGAGGACTGGGGATCCGGTACACCACGGAGCGCCCCCTGGACCCGGTGGCGTTCGCCGAGGCGATCCAGCCGCTCGCGCGGTCCACCGATTTGCCACTGGTGGTGGAGCCGGGCCGTTACCTGGTGGGCAACGCCGGACTACTCGTGACGCGCTGCCTGTATCGCAAGCGGATGGGCGGGAGAGAGTTTGCAGTCGTGGACGCGGGGATGAGTGATCTGCTACGGCCGAGCCTGTACCGGGCGGAGCATGAGATTCAGTTGGTCTGCGACGGAGACCCAACGGGGGTGGTGAAATCAGACGGTGCAGATGACGGGCCAGTGGACGTCGTGGGTCCCATATGCGAGACCGGAGATTTCCTGGGTGTCAGGCGGGATCTCCCTGGCGTGCGACCAGGGTCACTGCTCGCTGTTCTGGCTGCCGGAGCCTATGCGTTTACCATGAGCTCCACCTACAATTCACGGCCCCGCGCCGCGGAGGTACTGGTGGACGGAGATCGGTGGGCCGTGATACGGCAACGGGAGTCGGTGGAGCGTCTGATGTGGGGAGAGCGAACGCTCGATGAAGTAGACGTTGAGGGATGGAGGACTGTGAGCCGCGAGCGTGGAGGATGATGGCCGATCTCAGCAACGGCATCCTAATCCTGGACTACGGTTCCCAGTACACGCAGCTGATCGCCCGCCGTGTGCGAGAGATGCATGTCTACTGTGAGATTCGCCCGCCGCAGTCTCTCGATGAGATCCGGCAGTGTCATCCCAGGGGCATCATTCTGTCAGGCGGTCCCAACTCGGTGTACGAAGAGGGCGCACCACAGCTCGATCCAGCCGTTGTCGATCTTGGGATCCCCACGCTCGGCGTGTGCTACGGCATGTATCTCATTGCCCTCGCGGTCGGCGGAAAGGTGGAGGCCGCTGGCGAACGGGAGTACGGCCGGGCCGAGATCGAGATCAAGAACCCGGACGGATTGTTTGACGGCTTTGATGCCGGTGAGCGAGCGCAGGTCTGGATGAGTCATGGCGACCGAGTCACGGCGCTACCGGACACGTGCCTGCTTGCAGCGTGCAGCGCAAACAGTCCGATCGCCGCGTTCGCCGATCCCGGTCGCAGGGTGTTCGGGGTCCAGTTCCACCCGGAAGTCGCGCACACGCCTCGAGGCGGCGAAATCCTTCGGAACTTCTTGTTCAGCAGCTGCGGCTGCGTGCCGGACTGGACTGCTGGGCACTTCATCCAGGAACAAGTGCAGGCGATCCGGGATCGAGTCGGGCCAAACCGCCGGGCGATCTGCGGTCTCTCCGGTGGCGTCGATTCGGCAGTCGCGGCTGTCCTTGTGCACAGAGCGCTCGGCGATCGACTCACCTGCATATTCGTCGACCACGGTTTCCTCCGGCTGCACGAAGGCCATCAGGTTGACCGAATCTTCCGCTCGCATCTCGGGATCGATCTTCGCACGATCGACGCCAGCGAGCGATTCCTGGCCCGGCTCGCGGGCGTCGAAGATCCGGAGGAGAAGCGGCGGATCATCGGCCACACCTTCATCGACGTATTCGAGGACGCAGCGAAGCACGTCGACGACGACGTGGGATTCTTGGTGCAGGGGACTCTGTATCCCGACGTCATCGAGTCAATGTCGCCGCGCGGTGGCCCATCGGTCACCATCAAGACGCATCACAACGTCGGTGGCCTGCGGCCCGACCTGCCGTTTGAGCTCATCGAACCGCTGCGTGAGCTGTTCAAGGACGAGGTTCGCCACGTAGGCCGCGAGTTGGGCCTGCCCGAAGAAATCGTCGGGCGCCACCCGTTCCCAGGGCCCGGTCTCGCGGTCCGGATTCTCGGGCAGGTGACGCGAGAGGCGCTGCGGATGCTGCAGAGGGCGGATGCGATCTACCTCGAGGAAATCCGCGAGGCCGGCTTGTACGACGACATCTGGCAGGCGTTCGCAGTGCTGCTGCCGGTGCAAGCCGTGGGAGTGATGGGCGATTCCCGGACCTACGAGAATGTGATCGCCCTACGAGCGGTCACCAGTACCGATGGAATGACAGCCGACTGGTATCCCTTCCCGTCCGACGTCGTCGGGCGCATCGCGAATCGCATCATCAACGAGGTGGACGGGGTGAACCGCGTGGTCTACGACGTGAGCTCGAAGCCTCCGGCTACTATCGAGTGGGAGTGACCATCCACTCCTTACCCACCTAGGCCCCTCCCACACATTGAAGAACGGCCCGTGACAGGACGAGTCCCCAGAGAGTCGGTCCGCGGTGCGCGGTCGAGCAGGTGAGTGGTCTGTGGTTCTGTGGTCTAGTGGTGTATGGTCTGGTGGTTCGTTGCCGGGCATTGGTCAGCGCCCTTGCTAGCGGAGTGAACCACGAGACCACAAACAACTAGACCCACACACTAGAGGACCATCGACTGGCAGTGCCCCGCGCACAGTTTACAGGCTCTTCTCCCCCAACAGCTCGAGAAACTCCCCGGGCGAGTTGAGCTGCTGCAGGCGCTCCGGGACGTCTGGTTCCTTGGCGAACTGTGCGATCTTGCCAAGGACCGGCAGGTACTGGTTGGAAACCTCGAGCGGCGGGGCTACAATCAGGAAGAAGTTGTAGACCGGCTTGTCGTCGATCGCGCGAAAGTCGACGCCCTCGGGTTTACGCCCGAAGGCGACGCGGAGTCGGCTCACCACGAGGGAACGACAGTGAGGTATGGCGATCCCCCGGCCGATCCCCGTGGACCCCAGGTTCTCTCGCCGCTTGAGCATCTTGTACAGCACGGCCTCGGATTTCTCATCGAGTTTCAACAGCCCGATGAGTTCCTTGAGGATTTCGTCTTTCTCCTTACCCTGAAGGTTCAGCGTCACCGCTTCAGGGGAGAAAAAGTCTTTCAGCTGCATGGGCTGTCAGTATCTGCGTATTGAGTTCGGGCGAAACGTAACGGAAGCTCAACAAGACTGTCAAACCGTGCGGTTGCCGCCCCGCTAGGGCTGCGTTAGTTTCGCGTTACCATGCAGTTTCCGTACCCGGTGCGACACCGCGTGCCGCTCTTCCTTGCGCCCATGGCAGGCGTCTCCGAGCCGCCGTTCCGTCGGCTTTGCCGCTCGTTCGGTGCCGATGTCGTTGTCTCGGAGTTCCTGTCCAGCGAGGGTCTCCGCCGCGGTGTCAAGAGCGTGCATGATGGCGCGTACTTCACGCCGCAGGAGCGGCCCATCGGCATACAACTCTATGGCGCTGATCCCGCCGCGATGGCGGAGGCTGCCGAGCTGGTGTCATACCACTACGCGCCCGACTTCATCGACATCAACTTCGGCTGCCCGGTGAAGAAGGTCGTGCGGCGAAACGGCGGTTCCGGGTGTCTAAAGGACCTTGCACTGGTTCAGCAGATCATCCGAGCCGTCAAACAGGCTGCCGACCGGCCTGTGACGGTCAAGATCCGTAGCGGATGGGATGAATCTACCCGCCAGCCTGTGGAGATCGCCCTCCGGTGTCGGGACGCCGGCGCGCTGGCCGTGACGTTGCACCCCCGCACGCGGGCTCAGCTCTACACGGGACGCGCGGCGTGGGATGAGATCGCTGCCGTGAAAGCGGCAGTCGACATCCCCGTTGTGGGCAACGGCGACATCAAGACTGGGGAGGATGCATACCGGATGTGGCAGCAGACCGGGTGCGACGGTGTGATGATCGCCCGGGGTTCATTTGGGAACCCGTGGATCTTCCAGCAGGCGCGCGATCGTCTGGACGGCCGTGCGCCGCGACCGATGCCCGGTGTCGCCGAGAGGTTTGCCGTCGCACTACAGCACGCCAGGCTGCAGCTCGAGATTCAGGGGGATGAGCGCCGCACCGCCGTCGAGTTCCGCAAGCACCTCGGCTGGTACACGCGGGGGCTCCCCCAAGCAGCAGCGCTCCGTCGGAGACTGCACCAGATCGAATCGATGTCGGAGATCGAGCGAGTCTTCCGTGACTACTTGGAACCCCTTCAAGCCGTCGGGTGACCGAAGAACGCCTCGCCGCACTCCTGGCTCAGGTCGCAAGCGGAGACATCTCTCCGGAAGCGGCACTGGAGCGACTCCGTAAGTTCCCGATCGAAGAACTCCCCTACGCGCAAGTCGATCACCTTCGCCCGTTGATCCAGGGATACACCGAAGTCGTGTTCTGCGAGGGTAAGAACACCGAGCAGATCATCGGGATTTGCGAGGCCCTGGAGAGGGCTAGCGGAACGTTCCTTGCCACCAGGGCGGACGACGCCGCCCGTGAGGCCCTGCGGGATCGGTTCCCCCGGGCAGAGGTGAACCCTCTGGCTCGCACCGTCCATCTGGCGCCCCAGCCTGAGCCTGGCGTGACCGGCCGCGGCATGGTCCTCATCGTGACTGCGGGCACCAGTGACCTGCCCGTTGCCGAGGAGGCCGCCACCGTGGCTCGCGCCCTGGGGAATCGAGTGGATGTGCTCGCGGACGTGGGCGTCGCAGGAATCCACCGCATCCTGCGGCGGTCTGAGTTGCTCAATGAGGCATCAGTCCTCATTGTTGTCGCAGGGATGGACGGCGCCTTGGCGAGCGTGGTTGGGGGAATGGTCAGAGTTCCTGTGATCGCGGTGCCGACCAGCGTCGGCTACGGAGCCTCGTTTGGAGGTATCTCGGCGTTGCTGGCGATGCTGAACTCGTGTGCCTCGGGAGTGGTCGTGGTGAACATTGACAACGGTTTTGGTGCCGCCGTGGCAGCTTCGAGGATCAATCACCTGCCATCATGAACGTCTGGTTGCTTGTGCTGGGGCTGGTGGCAGGTGCCACGCTCGGCGCGACCGCATACTGGTGGTGGCAGTGGCACCGCATCCGCAAGGTGGGGCCCGAGGTACTGCCGGCTGATGTCCCTCATGTAGTGGATCTCCTGCGGCGTGCGCACCAGGCGGTCGCCGCATGCCTGGTAATCCCGGACTCATCACCGGTAATTTCGCTCGGGCATCCACGGCCGCCAGAGACACTCATCGACCGGGCGGTCGCCACGGCGAACCTCGCGCTGGCGGACAGCCGCGAACACGTCCTGCGAGAAGGCAACGTGATCGTCGCAGTCGGCGACGGGCAATTGGGAAGCGCGGTGGTTCTCGCCTTCGGAGACGTCCCGCCTGGGAACGTCCGCGCGGTCGCATCTGATCTGCGCAGGCTGCTCGCCGAGCTGCGTGTCTCCCGACTCCGTGAGTTCGGTGCCCTGAGCGATCCACGCGCCATCCCCGACTGGATCGCGGCAGGGGCGGAATCCTTGGAGGCCGTCGCGTTTGCCCTGTGCGAGGCGATCAGGGCTCAGACCGGTAGGGCTACGGCGGTCGTCGTCCGGGATCTGGCACAGCCACAGTACCAAATCATTGGAGTCTCTCATACTGCTGACCGCCGGCTCCTGGGCACGACGGTGACTCCGGACTGTGCCGTAGGACGTGCCTGTACGGGCGACATTCCCGTCGTCGGGACGTCGTCAACGGAACTGTTCGGCCACAGCAGGCCAGAGCGACGCCGGCGCGCCGAGCGGGGCATCGCCTTTCCGCTCAGAGACGGCGGGGAGAGCGTTGGTGCCCTGGTCGTGTTCGGTCCCCATGAGACGCTGAAGCCGGCGGTACGGGAGCGAATCTTGTGGATGGCGGTGGATGCCGGCCCGCGGTTGGCGATGGCCGCGCAGGTGCGGGTGGCAGAAACGCAGGCGATGACCGATGAGTTGACCCGCCTGCCGAATCGTCGAGCACTGGATCGGGCGTTGGGTGCTTGGAAGGAGGGCCCAGGCGCGCTGCTGTGCATCGACATCGATCTCTTCAAGCAGGTGAACGACGCATTCGGCCACGCTGCCGGGGACGCGGCGCTCAAGCACATCGCTCGCATCTTTCGTCGCGCGCTGCGCGACGATGACGTGGCGGCCAGGATTGGTGGGGAAGAATTCGCCATCTGGCTCCCTCACACGCCGTTGGCCCAGGCTGTGGAGGTGGCAGAGCGGCTGCGGCTGGCGGTTGAGTCTTCCGTCCTGAGCTGGGGCGGGGCCGACCTGAAAATGACCTGCTCGCTGGGGGTCAGTGCCGTCCCGGAGTCGGTGACACGGGTCGAGAATCTGCTGCCGACAGCCGATTCGGCGCTGTATCAGGCCAAATTGAAGGGGCGGAACCGGGTGGAGGCCGCTAGGCCCCCTGGCAGCCCCGAGCATCACTCATCACCTTGAACATAACTCTCTACACTGGCTATCTTTAGAAGGTCTCAGCAAGAAGGGGGGCGACTGGCTTCGACGGGCCTGGTGAAGATCTCGCAGCGTGTCCAGGGTCCCGGTGTCCTGGCAAAAACCACTGGGAAAACCACAACTGCCAATACTGAATTGGCTCTGGCTGCGTAGGCATTCTGCCTAACGCACCTGCCCGCGAGGCAGCCCTGTCCGAGGCGGTGCGCGGGTATCGGAAAATCGGGCTGGCGCGACGGGACGTTCCCACCCGGCGCGTGAGAGGTTGCGGGAACTTGCCCGCCGGCCGGCTGGTTGCGCGCCGCCCGGCGGAGACCTAAAAGCGCGGCCTACGCACGTAGAAGCGATTTCGGATCGAGGTTCGGACCGGGGTTCGATTCCCCGCGCCTCCATCAGGCCTCAGGCCCGACGGCTCAGCCGTCGGGCCTCTCTTTGTACGGGCCGGCCACCCCAGGAGGGGTGTCCTTCCAGCCCCTTCGGGCGGCCCCGCCGCCAGCAATAAGCCCTCTGTGCGCAAGTCGAAAAGGGTGGCGAGCAGGGTGGTGTGGAAAACTTGAAACAAGCCGCATGAACCCCGGACACTTGCTCAAGTCGCCTATCACAACACGCTGCCCACTAAGCACTTGCGTATGGGGACCGAAGGTCTTACGTGAGGGTCAGACCCCCTGTGGGGAGAGTGTGCTCACGGGTGTGGATAACAGCGAAACGGCCACGCTGCCATGACAGCGGGACAGAATGGCAGAGGGGCATCTCAGGGCCATCCGCCGGTCGCCGCGACCCCAACCCGGTCGACGGCTGGCGCAGCGGTCTCTACGCGTCGGCTAGGGCTGCCTGGGCGGCCGCAAGCCGCGCGATCGGCACCCGAAAGGGCGAGCATGAGACGTAATTCAGGCCCGCTCGATGGCAGAACACCACCGAGCGCGGATCGCCTCCGTGCTCGCCGCAAATCCCTATCTTGAGCTTCGGATTGGCCTTGCGTCCCCCGCTGACAGCCATCTCCACCAGGGCGCCGACCCCGTCCTCATCCAGCGTCTGGAACGGGTCGTCGGGCAGCACCCCGGATTCAGCGTACAACGGGAGGAATCGGCCTGCATCATCGCGGGAAATCCCGAAGGTGGTCTGGGTCAGGTCATTGGTGCCGAAAGAGAAGAACTCGGCCACCTCAGCGATCTGCTCGGCCGTGACGCAGGCTCGGGGAACCTCGATCATCGTCCCAACCAGGTAGTCCACCGGCTGCTCCCGCGCGGCAGACACCAGGTCGGCGGTCTCACGGATGATGGCCGCCTGCTGTCGCAGCTCCTCCACATGTGCCACCAGCGGTACCATCACCTCGACATGGACCTCGGCACCGCCGGCCGACGCCTCGCACGCCGCCTCGAAGATGGCCCGGGCCTGCATCTCCGTGATCTCGGGATATGCGATGCCAAGGCGGCAGCCCCGATGTCCCAACATCGGGTTCGATTCGGCCAATGCGTTCACCGTCCGCCGCAGCTGATCCAGCGGCACGTTCATCGCCTCAGCCAGCTCCCGGAGCTCGTCTTCTTCCCGGGGCAGGAACTCGTGCAGCGGTGGGTCCAGCAGGCGAATCGTCACGGGGTAGCCGTCCATCGCCCGGAAAATGCCGACGAAGTCGCTTCGCTGCATGGGCAGGAGTGTGCGGAGGGCCCGGCGACGCTCGTCGGACGTCTCTGACAGGATCATCTCGCGCATCGAGCGGATTCGGTCGCCCTCGAAAAACATGTGCTCGGTGCGGCACAGCCCGATCCCTTCGGCACCGAACTCGCGGGCCCGGGCCGCGTCGGCGGGTGTGTCCGCATTGGTCCTGACCCGCAAACGACGATGCTCGTCGGCCCACGTCATGAGCTTGACGAAGTCACCACCGGGTTTGGGTTCTACCAGCTTCGTCTTGCCCAGGATAACGCGACCCGTGCTGCCGTCGAGGGTCAGCCAGTCGCCTTCGTTGACCGCTGTCCCGTTGACCTGGAGCTGCCGGCTGGCTTCGTCCACCTCCAACTCCCTGGCCCCCGCCACGCAACACTTCCCCATCCCCCGGGCCACAACGGCGGCATGGCTGGTCATGCCCCCCCGAGATGTGAGAATCCCCTGGGCGGCCACCATTCCGTGGAAATCGTCCGGGCTCGTTTCCCGCCGCACCAGTATCACCGCTTCGCCGTCCGTGGCGAGTTCGGCGGCCCGGTTCGCGTCGAACACCGCCTTCCCGACGGCGGCACCTGGGGAAGCCGGTAGGCCCGTGGTGAGCACTCGTAGCTCGGCGGCGGGATCCACGGTGGGGTGCAACAGCTGGTCAAGTTGCGCCGGTTCGACGCGAGCCAACGCAGTCCGCTGATCGATCAGGCCTTCCTCCACCATGTCCACCGCCATCCTGACGGCGGCCAGCGCAGTCCGTTTTCCTCGCCGTGTCTGCAGCATGTAGAGCTTGCCGCGCTCGATGGTGAACTCGACGTCCTGCATGTCCTTGTAGTGCCGTTCGAGCGTCTGGCAGTAGCCCTCGAACTCCCGGTGCACCCCGGGCATCCATGTTGACATCTGCGAGATGGGCTCGGGATCCCGGATGCCGGCGACCACATCTTCCCCCTGGGCGTTGGTCAGGAACTCGCCGTAGAGGCGGGCATGGCCGGTAGAGGGATCCCGGGTGAAGGCTACGCCTGACCCTGAGTCCTCGCCCAGGTTGCCGAACACCATCGCCATCACGTTCACCGCGGTTCCGAGATCGTGCGGGATCCGATGTACCGAGCGGTAGTCCACAGCCCGTCGGCTGTTCCAGCTCTTGAAGACCGCTTCAATCGCATCCCTCAGCTGATCCCACGGGTCCTCGGGGAACGGATGGTGGGTCTTCTGCTCCACGATCCCCTGGAAGGTTTCCGCCAGCGATTGGAGGTCCGAGGCTGAGAGATCGATGTCACGCTCGACCTCCCGCTCCCGCTTTAGCTGGTCCAGGGCATGCTCGAACGGATCACCGGTATCGTCCAAGCCTTTGATGCCGTAGACCACGTTCCCGTACATCTGGAGGAAGCGCCGGTACGAGTCGTACGCGAAACGGGGGTTCTGCGATTCCGCAGCGAGGGAGCGAACCGTGCGGTCGTTCAGCCCGAGGTTCAGGATGGTGTCCATCATGCCCGGCATGGAGATCTTGGCACCCGAACGCACGGACACGAGCAACGGCTTCTCACCGCCCCCGAACCTTCGCCCGGTTGCCGACTCGAGGCGGGCCATCGCCTCGGCAACCTCACCACGCAGCGAAGCGGGGAGCTCACCCTGCTCGACGTAGGCAATGCACAGCCTGGCAGAGATCGTGAACCCCGGGGGCACGGGGATGCCCAGGTTCGTCATTTCGGCGAGATCCGCCCCTTTGCCCCCGAGAATATCCCTCATCCCCGCGTTCCCGTCCGCCTTGCCACTCCCAAAGGAATACACGTCCGCCATGTGCTATCCCTTCGCTCGATTGTCCGCTTCTGAAACTCGCAGTTCGACGTGAAGTTGTTGTGAAGATTCAGTCAATCAGTGCGGTGACTCGGAATGCAGGCGTCTGCTCCGCGTCCCGGTCCGCCTCGCCGGGAACCGGCGTGGGATACTCCCCGGAGAAACAGGCGTGGCAGAATCGGGTCGTGTCGCCGCCCACGGCATTGAGGGTACCCTCCAGCGACAGGTAGCCGAGGGAATCGACGGTGAGGTGCCGTCGGATCTCCTCCACTGAGTGGCTGGCTCCGATCAGTTCTGCCCGAGTCGGGGTGTCGATCCCGTAGTGGCAGGGGCCGGTAATAGGTGGAGAGGCAATCCGCATGTGCACCTCCCGGGCGCCGGCTTGCCGAATCATCTGAATGAGTGCCCGCGAGGTCGTCCCTCGCACGATGGAGTCATCCACCACGACGACGCTCTTCCCAGCTATCACGTCGCGGACCGGGTTGAACTTGATGCGGACCTTGGTGGTGCGACTGGTCTGACCAGGATTTATGAACGTGCGGCCTACGTAGTGATTCCGGATTAGGCCGTGCTCCAGCTTGATGCCGCTCCGTTCCGCGTATCCCAGCGCCATCGCGTTGGAGGAGTCCGGTACCGAGAACACGCAGTCAGCACCTGGGGTCGGCTGCTCCCGGGCCAGCTGGCGTCCCAGATCGCGCCGCACGCGATCGACCGACTCGCCGAACACCACGCTGTCAGGGCGTGAGAAGTAGATCAACTCGAACACGCAGCGCTGGTGCGGCTTGGGGTGGAGAGGCGGCAGGTCTACCACTTGCCCGTTCTCGATCTTGAGCCACTCCCCTGGGTTGAGCTCCCGGACCNNATCGACGATGCCGTACAGCGTCCTGCCGATGGCGATGAGGAGGGTGTACGCGCCCTCTGCGCGCTCCAGCGCATCGAGGATCTGGTCGTCTGGCTGGCGGGCGTCCGACCGGGCGATGAAGTGTATGAGCGCCTCGGAGTCCGAAGAGGACTGAAAGATCGAGCCCTTGCGGACGAGGTCTTCCCGGAGCTCCCGGGCGTTCGTGAGGTTGCCGTTGTGTGCCAGGGCCAGGGGACCGCCATGGTAGTTCACGACTGCCGGCTGTGCGTTGGCGGCCACGGAGCTCCCCGCGGTCGAGTAACGTGTGTGCCCGATGGCCAGATCCCCCGGTAGCTGCTGGAGTACGGCTGTGGGGAAGATGTCCTGCACCAGTCCCATGCTGCGGCGGGCGTGCGCGACGCCGTCGCGATCGACGCTCACGATGCCACCCGACTCCTGCCCCCGATGCTGCAAGGCGTACAGGCCCAGGTAGGTGAGCTCTGCCGCGTTTTCTAGTCCGGAGACGCCGAATATCCCGCACATAAGTCGCTCGGAGAGCCGGCGGCTAGGAAGGCCAGTCGCCCCGCGCACGCCGGCGGGCAGTCATGGCTGTCCAGATCGGCTGGCTCAGGTGCGGCCGACGCCGCGCATGATCGACCTAAAGATGCTGATCACCCCGGCGTCCTCCCGCCGGAGCAGATCTTCCCCCTCTCCTGCGTCGAGCCACATCCCCAGGCAGTCGGGGCACCGGTCCACCTGAATACCGTGATAGTCCTCCGTCACCAGATCGGCACCACACTTGGGGCATTTCATGTAGTGCCTCTTGCGGGAGGCTTCCTGAGCCGCCTGCGCTGCCGCCTCGCGGCGGGCTTTCAGGATCTCCGCCTCCTTTTTGGCGAAGTACTCGTCTTCATTGCGACTTGGTCTGTCGGGCATCACGGTGCTCCGATACCGCTGGGGCCGGATCGGGGGGGTGTGAACTCGGCCTGGCGACCCGGCGGCGACGAGGACACGCCAGCATAGGTGTGGCCGGGGCCACGCACGATGGCGTCGACTACCTGCCCACCTTCGAGAAACACCACGTCGAACGTGCCGCACGTGACTTCACAGCCGTTCCGGAAGTACAGGTATGCGCGACTTCCGAAGCTCCGTTCGGCCACGGGGGCGCCCCAGACCGCTACCACGTCCATTCGTGTCATACCCGGGCGCACCGTGCCCGTATCCACCGGAGTCCATGGCTCATCCACCAGGGCCACCGGTCGTCGAGCCGGTTGCTGGGGCGGAGGCTCGACGGGTTGCTGTGGGGTGGTCGTGTCGACCTGTACGGGCTCCGGGGACTCTACCGGCGTGGTGTCCGGCTGTGCAGGTGCCTGTGCCACGGCCGTGGTATCGACGGCGGTCGTGTCAGCCTCTTCCTGGCTCAGAAAGGGCAGCTTGTCACAGCCCAGTGCCGCTCCGCAAAGCGCGACGGTTGCTGCCAGCAAAGGCCATCTCATCGGCTCCCTCCTATGAAGAGCTCAGCGTACCGCAATGCCCGCTGCCGCCCGAGCGCTCCCCCATGCCTCCCAGTACACGGTCGTAGCCAGAAAGATACTAGGATTCTTGGCCGTTATCGCAAACATGGGTGCCCCTGGTCCCCATTGGCCCCGGTCTGGCTACCGCTCCTGGGCCGGGGGCTCACGCCACCTTCGCCGCTTCGGGGCCTCGCTGTCGCGCACGATGAAGGGGATCGTCCGCCGCGCCCTGGCGCCCTCCCTCGGCTCCTCCTCGCCCCGTTCCAGGAACCCGGTTACCGCCGCCCGAACGATCCCGTACGACGTGTACGCAATCCCGAGCGGGAAGAAGAAGATGTCCCGCCCCCAGATAGCGAAGCCGATGATGGTCAGGTTGACCGCCAGTCCCAGCCGTCCGTGCCACGTGCGGATCCCGATGCGTGGCAGCCTGGCGTATTGGATGTTGCTGACCATCGCCAGGCTGAGGGCAATGATCAGGAAGATCAGGATCTGATTCCACGGCAGGCTAGCGAGCTGAGACTGATAGAACTCCGTTCGGGTGAACGGATAGTACGTAGCCAGGGTCATCCCAGCTGCCGGTGACGGCATGCCCGTGAAGCTAGCGTGCGGGGCATCACCAGCCTGGACGTTGTACCGGGCCAGACGCAGGGCCACGCACACCATGAACCCATAGAGGAAGATCCACGCGAACTGGCCTTGTGCCGAGAAGTGCAGAAAGTAGAGGAGCACGGCGGGCGCGATCCCAAAGCTGACGATGTCCACCAAGGAGTCCAGCTCCGCACCGAACCGTGACCCCGTCTTGCTCACGCGGGCGAGCAACCCATCCATCATGTCGAGCACACCCGCGATCACGATCCACCAGCTCGCGAGGTAGAATTCCCGCTGGGAGGCGAGCACGATGGACCAGATTCCGAAGAAGAGGTTCGCCAGCGTGAAGATGCTGGGGACGACGATGATGGCCCGGCGCATGCGCCGTCGATGCCGCGTCTTCCGTCTCATTGTGGCCACTCCGCTACGATGGTGAGGCCGGCCTTGGTCCGGTCACCGACGCTAACGCGAACCCGGGCTTCGCGTGGCAGGAATGTGTCTACCCGCGACCCGAATCGAATCATGCCGAGGCGCTCGCCCTGGTGCACCGCCTCGCCGACCTGCGGGTCCGTCACGATCCGGCGCGCCAGGAGGCCGGCGATCTGCCGGATGAGAAGCGTCCCGTGGACCGTGTGAACCCCCAGGGACACCTGTTCGTTGTGCTCGCTGGCCTTGTCCAACGTCGCGTTGAAGAACCTCCCGCGGCGATAGTGGCGGTGATTGACTGTGCCGCTGACCGGGTGACGGTTCACATGGACATCAAACACATTCATGAACACCGAGACACGAGTAGCAGGTCGCTCCAGGAAGGTCGGCTCGTCCACCTCAACGATGCTCACTACCCTGCCGTCCGCCGGCGCCAGTACAATGCCGTCGCCGCGGGGCCCGTTACGGGCTGGATCGCGGAAGAACCAGGGCACCCATGCCGTGAGCGGGCACCAGAGCACCGCCGGCACGATCCACCACCCTCCACGCCACCAGGCCAGCCCAATCAGCACCGCCAGGAACATCACGCTGGCTGCAACGAATGGGCGGCCCTCAGGAGCAATGCTCACGGGCTGGCCAGCAGAGTGTCGCCGGTGATCCGGAGGTAGGCATCCCGGTACCGTGTGCTCATCGCCTGCACGACAGCCTCGGGGAGTGCCGGCGGCGGCGGATTGCCGTTCCATTCTCCGCTCTGTCGCAGTTCATCGAGGTGGTCGCGGAGGGGTTGCTTGTCGAAACTGGGCTGGCTGCGTCCCGACTGGTACTGATCGGCGGGCCAGAAGCGGGATGAATCCGGTGTGAGGAGCTCGTCGATCACCAGCAGGTTGCCGCTCGTGGTGTGGCCGAATTCGAACTTCGTGTCCGCGATGATGATTCCTCGACGTATGCTCTGCTCGGCGGCGGTAGTGTACAGCGCCGTGCTCCGGTCGCGCAGCTGGTCAGCTAGTTCCGCACCAAGCGCGTCACGCACCTGGTCGAACGTGATGTTCTCGTCGTGGCCCGTCTCGGCCTTGGTGGCCGGTGAGAAGACCGGGGGATCCAGCTTGACGCTCTCGGTCAGGCCTTGGGGCAGCGGCTCACCCGCGAGCGTCCCCGCCTGGCGGTACTCCTTCCACGCCGATCCGGCAAGATAGCCGCGCACGACACACTCGAACGGGATCGGTGCCGTCCGGCGTGCCAGCATCGCACGCCCGGCGATCACCTGCCGGTGCTCCGCCAGCGCGGGAAGGCGGGCAATGATCTCCTCGGTGTCGGCAGAGATGAAGTGGCTGGGGGCCACAGCGGCCAGCTGGCGGAACCAGTAGGCGCTCATCTGCGTGAGCACGGTTCCCTTATGGGGAATCGGCTCTGCCATCACCACATCGAAGGCGCTGACTCGATCGCTGGCGACCAGGAGCAGCGTGTCGTCATCGACCTCATACACCTCACGAACCTTGCCCCGGCGAACCAGGGGAAGGGGCAGGGCACTGTCGGTCAGGGGCGCAGAACTCATACGGTGACCGCTGCCTGGTCAGATACCGCGTAGGGTTTGAGCGACTCCAGCACCTCCTCCACCGGGCCATCCAAGAAATCGCGTACCTGTTCCGGTGCGCGTCCCACGTATCGCGCCGGATCGAGCTCCGCCCGCAGCTGCTCTGCGGGCACGCTGGCAAAGGCGGGGTCGGCAGCAAGGCGCTCGAGAAGATCGTTTGCGCCGCCCTCGGCCATCGCGGCCGCCACGCCGCGACTGTGCCGCCGAATGACTTCGTGGAGCTGTTGACGATCACCACCCGCCTCGACGCCGAGCATGAGCCATCGCTCAGTCGCCATGAACGGCATGACCCGCTCAACGTTTCGCCGCACGATGGTTTGCTGTACCTCGAGTCCGGCACTCACATTGGTGCACAAGACGAGAATGGCATCGGTGGCGAGGAATGCGTCCGGCAGCGCCAGGCGTCGGTTGGCTGAGTCATCGAGTGTCCTCTCCAACCACTGCGTCGCCACCGTGTGGTGCGCGTTGGCCTGCAGGGAAAGGACGTAGCGGGCGAGCGCGCACACCCGTTCCGTGCGCATGGGGTTGCGTTTGTACGGCATGGAACTCGAACCCACCTGCTCTCGCTCCGCCGGCTCCATCACCTCTTGTTCGTGTTGCAGGAGGCGCACGTCATTGGCGAACTTCGCCGCTGACTGCGCGACGCCGCTCAACGCGTCGAGCACACGGCTGTCGACCTTCCGGGTGTACGTCTGTCCGCTCACGGCAACCGTGCTAGCGAAGCCGAACGCCTCCGCCACCCGCTGGTCTAGCTGTCGGACCCTGTCGTGGTCGCCGTGGAACAGTTCGAGGTAGCTGGCTTGGGTGCCTGTGGTGCCCTTACAGCCGCGAAACGGCAACGAGTCGGCGAGGCCGCGCAACGCCTGGGCATCCAGCAGGAAGTCCTGCAGCCACAGCGTGGCGCGCTTTCCCACCGTGGTGAGCTGCGCCGGCTGGAAGTGGGTGTAGGCGACGGTGGGAAGTCCGCCGTACCGCGCGGCGAATGCCCTGAGAGCCTGGACCACCGCCGCGACCCGTGCCAGCAACAGGCGCACTCCGTCCCGCATCACAATGAGATCGGCATTGTCGGTCACGTAGGCACTCGCCGCGCCGAGGTGGAGAAATGGTCGAGCAGCTGGTGCCTGGTCACCGAAATGGTGGATGTGCGCCATGACATCGTGGCGGATCCGATGCTCGTACTGGCGTACCTCCTCCAGATCCACGTCATCCAGATGCGCCTGCATCTCCTCGATCGCGGCCTGTGGAATCCCAATCCCCAGCCGTTGCTGTTCCTGGGCGAGCGTGAGCCACAGCTGTCGCCACACGCGGGAGCGATGCTCCGCCGTCCACAACCGCAACATGGCGGGGGAGGCGTACCGGGAACTCAGCGGTGACTCGTAGCGAGCTTTGTCGGTCATCGGACGTAGAAGTCGGTCCATCCCCGGCCGCCGCTGCGCTCGAAATAGACTCGGATCGGCGCACGGCTGCCTGCGGCTTCGCGAAAGACCCGTTGCACGTCTTCCGCGTGAGTGATCTGCTGCCGATTGATGCGAAAGATGACATCTCCCGCCTGGAGTCCCGTGCTGCGCCCGGCTGCAGCACCAATCTCGTAGACGAGAGCACCCTGTTCGCTTCGAATGCCACGTTCCTGACGAATCGGAGGCGTCACGGTGATCAACTCAATCTGCCCCAACACGGAGACTCGCTCGGCCAGTGACGTCGGCAGGTCCTGGACGGCGACACTGGCACGGCGCTCCCGCCCATCGCGGCGGAAAACGATGCGCAGGTTGTCACCTGGACTCACGTCGAGCTTCACCGCCTCCCAATCGAGGAACGTACGCAGCAGGCGCCTGCCTGCTGATACCAGAACGTCGCCATCGCGCATGCCCGCTCTGGCCGCCGGACTCCCCCCTGCGACCGCTGTGATGAGGAGCCCGCCGGTCCGCTTCCAGTCGCGCAGTCGATCGGAGCCTGCAACGCTCACGCCAACCCAGGACCGCCGCACCTCTCCGTACCGCTGCAGCTCCCGGGCAATGCGAAGTGCGCGTTCGATGGGAATGGCGAACCCGACGCCGACCGATCCGCCGCTTGCGGAGAAGATGGAACTGTTCACCCCCACCACCTCACCCAGCGCGTTGATCAACGGCCCCCCACTGTTGCCGGGATTGATCGCTGCATCGGTCTGGATCATGCCCACGTAGACGGTCTCGTCCTCACCCGAGGGGATGATGTTTCGGCCCACAGCGCTCACCACGCCAGCCGTCACCGAAGGTTCGGTATTGCCCAGGAGATAGCCATAGGGATTCCCGATTGCCACTACCCACTCGCCGATCATGAGATCGGCGCTCGTTCCGATGGGCACCGTCCGGAAGTCTCCGCCGTCAATCCTGAGGACCGCGATGTCGGTGAGCGGATCCTCCCCCAGGAGGGTGGCCTGGTAGTCGGTGCCATCACGAGTCGTGACCACAATGTCAGATGCGCCTCCGGTCACGTGCTCGTTGGTGATTACTACCCCGTCAGGAGAGATGATGAACCCGGAGCCGAGTCCCTGGACTTCCCGCTCGAACCCCCGCGGCATCCAAAGCCAATCGAACACACTCCGGGGCACGCGACGCTCCCGGCGCACGACGTTGACGCTCACGACGGCCGGCGCTACCCGCGCGGCGGCTTCGACGATGGCAGAGTTGCGTGAAGCCGCAATACTCTGACTGAGCTGGACCCGCGGCGCCACCATTGTATCCTGGGCAGCCGCAGGACTGGAAACCCGCACCGGGGGAGGATTCCTTACCGGAGCCGAGTCGGCAACGCGCGCAGAGCCGGTGGCCTGCGGCGTGGTATCACTGCACGTCACAGCCAGCGAAGCGAGGACGGCGATGCTAGCTCTCAACGTTGACCCTGGTTCGGGCGACGAGTTTGCTCCAGTCGTTGAGGAACTTGTCCAGGCCGCGATCCGTGAGGGGGTGCAGTAGCAGCTTCTTGAGCACCCCCGTCGGTATGGTGGCGACGTCGGCTCCAACCATGGCCGCTTCTGCCACATGCCGGGGATGTCGGATCGAAGCTGCCAGAATCTCCGTCTCGAGACCGTAGTTGTCGAAGATCAGCCGGGCCTCGCGGACGATCTCCATGCTGTCGTGGCCGATGTCATCAAGCCGGCCCAGGAACGGGGACACGAACGTAGCGCCAGCCTTGGCGGCGAGAAGGCACTGCACCGAGCTGAACGCCAGTGTGACGTTGGTCTTGATGCCGTCTGCAGTGAGCCGGCGCACCGCCACCAAGCCGTCCTCCAGCATGGGGATCTTGACCACGATGTTCTCGCCGAGCTTGGCAAGCTCCCGGGCCTCCCGATACATCCCCTCCGCATCCACCGCGACGACCTCCGCGCTGACCGGGCCATCCACCAGCGAGCAGATCTCCTTGAGGACGTCATGGGGCTCCACGTCACCCGCGTGCTGGTTCAGCAGCGTCGGGTTGGTGGTGACGCCATCAATCAGCCCGGCTTGGGACGCCCACCGGACTTCGCCGAGGTCGGCAGTGTCGAGGAAGAGTTTCATCAGTCACATCCCTGGTTGAGGTGGGGGTATCGAGCGCCTGTCAGATACAGACCGTGGGCCGGTGCCGGCGGGCTCGCCTCCCGGTTGCTGCTGCTTCGCAGTAGCCTCGCGACATCCTCAACCGGCCGCCGACCGCGTCCCACATCGACCATGGTGCCTACCACGAACCGGACCATGCGGTGCAGAAACCGATCCGCTTCGATGGTAAAGATAAAACCTTCGTTATTGGGGCGCGCCTGCCACTCCGACACGCTCACCTTGCAGCGATAGTGCGGCTTGCGCTGTCCCACGGCCGAGTATGCGCGAAAGTCGTGTTCGCCCAGGAACGTGGCCGCGCCCCGGTCGAGCGCGCGGTGATCGAGCGGTACGCCAAGGGCCCATTCAAATGGGTGGCGAAAGGGAGAGGAGGCCCCAGGATCGCACCCGACCACGTAGCGATACCGCCTGCTGATCGCGTCTCGCCGCGCATGAAAACCCTCGGGCGCCAGACCGATGCGGGCCACCCACAGGTCGTTCGGTGTGAGAGCCCGCAGTGCCCGCAGCAGCTCCCGCGGTTCCCACTCACGGACCAGGCGAAAGCTCACCACCTGCCCCAGGGAATGCACTCCGGCGTCCGTGCGGCCCGCCGCATGGGTGACCACCCGCTGGCCCGCTAGTCGCTGTAGCACGCTCTCGAGCTCCCCTTGAACGGTTCGATGAGAGGCTTGGCGCTGCCAGCCGGCGAAGTGGTGGCCTGTGTAATGGAGGACAGCGTAGAACGGGACGCCCGGCATGCGTCGCAAAGATAGGATGGGGCATAGCCTAGCGGCAAGCGACGCAAGCACTTGCAGCAATTGACAAAGTCCCCGGTTTCCGAGAACGTTGATCTCTTATCACACAGAACCGATCTGGAGCTCTGCTGGTCGAGTCCCACATGGACGCACCCGTAGCTCGTGCCTTGAGGTCCCTGGCCGACGGCCGACGGCTGGGGGAATCGCTCACCCAAGAGGCCTTTGGGCAGGTCATGCTTGGCGAGGCCACGCCTGCCCAGGTCGGTGCCCTCCTCCTCGGTCTGAGAGTCCAGGTGGAGACCGCGGACGAGATCACCGGTGCCGTCAAGGCACTGAGGGCGGCGATGGTTCGCGTCGAGGTAGCCGATCGCAGTCGCCTGGTGGACACCTGCGGCACCGGGGGCGGAGCGATCACCACGTTCAACATCTCCACTGCGGCAGCCCTCGTAGCGGTCGGGGCAGGCGCGGTGGTAGCGAAGCACGGCAACCGCTCTTACACGTCCCAGTGCGGCTCGGCCGACGTGTTACAGGCTCTGGGCATCCCCATCGCGACGGACTCCGCCGGGGTCACCCGGCTCCTGGAACGCGCGGGGATGGCGTTCCTGTTTGCACCGGCGTTCCACCCGGCAATGCGTCACGTGGCGCCCGTGCGCCGCGAGCTCGCGATAGCCACCATCATGAACGTCATTGGACCGCTGGCCAATCCGGCAGGTGTGTCGCGGCAGCTCCTGGGCGTCGCGGATCCAGAGCGGGCCCCCGTGATCGCCGAGGCGCTCCGCCGCCTTGGAGCAGAACACGCCCTGGTGGTCCACGGCACGATCGGAATGGACGAGATCGCACCGACCGGGTCAACAGCCATGTGGGAGGTCCACGGCGGGCAGCTACGCAACTATGTCATCGACCCGTCCTCCTATGATCTGCGGCACGACGATATTGCGGCTCTGGCGGGAGGTGAGCCAGCAGAGAACGCTGCCCGTGTCACCCGACTGCTGCTTGATCCCGGCTCGGATCCCGCCGGGAGAGCAGCGGTTGCCCTCAATGCGGGTGCCGCGGTCTACGTGGCGGGGCTTGGCGGAAGCCTTCAGGAGGGAATCGAACAAGCACTCACTGCGCTCGAGGAAGGACGGGGAGCCAGCGCCCTCGAGCGCCTGAAACGGGAAAGCGGGGTCAGTACCTCCGAATGACTCCGACAACCACTCCCTGTATGAGCACGTTGTCTTCGTGCACCCGGATGGGGCGGCTGTTCTCGTTTGCCGGTTGCAGGCGAATCCATCCACCGGGCTCGCGGTAGAAACGCTTGACCGTCGCTGAGGTGCCTTCCACCAGGGCGATTACCATCTCGCCGTTATCGGCGTGATCGCGACCGTGGACTACCACACAATCGCCACTCGCTATGTGTTCGTCGATCATCGAGTCGCCGCGCACACGCAGGACGTAGCACTTGCCCCGGCGAGGAATGAGATCGTTGGGGACTGTGAGAGTCTCAGGGGTAGTCACCGCCTCGATGGGCTCGCCAGCCGCCACCAGGCCCAAGAGTGGCAGCTCGGTCGCGCCCGCCTGGCCCGACACCGGCAGCATCTCGATCGATCGGCTTTCATTATGGCCACGCTGGATGTAGCCCTTGCGCTCCAGGTTGGTGAGGTGCTCATGCACGGTGGCCAGTGACCTGAACGAGAAGCGCTCGGCAATCTCCTCGAACGAAGGCGCGTAACCGTGTTCTGTGATATAGCTTTGCAGGTAGTCCAGAATCTGCTTCTGACGCCGTGTCAGTGGCATGGCTGGCTCCTGGCGGACGGTGACCGAAAAAAGGCCGAAGACAATATACCCGAATACACCCCGAACCGCAACAAGCTCACATGACGGTGACACTGCAGCACATCTTAGAGGTTGCCCAGCAACGAGTTGGTGCGCTGCGGGAGCGTCGAGCCGAATTGGAAGTCGCCGCCCGGGGCGCACCCGGCGCCCCAGCGTGGAGTACGGCCTTTGGCGCGGACGAGGTCGCAGTCATCGCTGAGATCAAGCGTCGTTCCCCCTCGGCAGGGATCATCGCTGGAGATGTCGATCCCGCGAGCCACGCTGCCGCCTACGCCGCAGGGGGAGCGAGGGCAATCTCCGTGCTGACTGAGGGCCCGCACTTTGGGGGCTCGCTAGAGGACCTGGAGCTAGTGCGTCGGGTGGTACCGTTGCCGCTGCTCCGCAAGGACTTCATTCTCGACCCGGTCCAGCTCTACGAGGCTCGTGTGGCTGGCGCTAGCGCCGTGCTCCTGATCGTCCGTGCCCTCGATTCAGCGCAACTCGCCGAGCTTGCCGCAGCGGCGGGGGAACTGGGGCTGGGACGCCTGGTGGAGGTCCACGCCACCGAGGAGCTCGAGCGAGCCCTCGCCGTCGAGCCAGAGTCGGTGGGTGTCAACAGCCGTGATCTGGAGACCTTCGAGGTGGATGTGAGGAGAGTCCGCGACATCATCAGGCAGGTGCCCCAGAATACTGTAGCGGTGGCCGAGAGCGGCCTCAGGGACCGGAGCGACGTGGAGCGGGCGGCCGAGTGGGGTGCGGATGCTGTGCTGATTGGGACCGCCTTTTCCGGTGCTGGCGACCCGCAGTCGGCCGTACGGAGCCTCGCGGGGGTCGCCCGGCGGGGGCGTCGGGGTGGCAGGGGAAGCTGAGATGGGAGCACGTCGCCGAGGGAGCCGTTTGTCGTGACCACACAAACTGCCGCCCCGGAGTCAGGGCGCTTCGGCCCGTTTGGGGGCCGCTATGTGCCGGAAACGCTGATGGCGGCGTTGGAGGAGCTGGCCGAGGTCTATGACGAGGCCAGGCAGGATGCGGCCTTTAAGCAGGAACTGGACGACTTGCTCGGTACCTACGCCGGGCGGCCCACGCCCCTGTCGGAGGCGCCCCGCATTTCGGAGAAGGCTGGCTGCCGGCTGCTATTGAAACGGGAGGACCTCACGCATACTGGTGCGCACAAGATCAACAACACGCTGGGTCAGGTCCTGCTTGCGCTACGCATGGGGAAGCGGCGGATCATCGCCGAGACCGGTGCCGGCCAGCACGGTGTGGCGACGGCCACGGCATGTGCGCGTTTTGGTCTCGAGTGCGTCGTGTACATGGGTGAGGAGGACATGGCGCGCCAACGCCTCAACGTCTTCCGGATGGAGGTGTTGGGAGCCGAGGTGATTCCGGTCAGCTCGGGGACCCGGACCCTCAAGGATGCGACCAGTGAGGCGCTGCGCGATTGGGTCACCAACGTGACGACAACGCACTACGTGCTCGGGTCAGTGGTTGGACCTGACCCCTTTCCCCGCATTGTGCGGGACTTTCAAACCGTCATTGGACGAGAGGCGCGAGCGCAGGTGCTGGAGCTAACCGGTCAGGTTCCGCACTCGGTGGTCGCGTGCGTGGGTGGAGGATCGAATGCGC